>Ga0209337_1000696_pt1 | contig 27166 bp, 31 predicted proteins | sample LinPmetageLP53_FD_184044 | JGI IMG/M metagenome (GOLD analysis project Ga0209337, IMG submission 184044) | Marine viral communities from the Pacific Ocean - LP-53 (SPAdes) (version 2) | ecosystem: Environmental > Aquatic > Marine > Oceanic | place: Pacific Ocean | collected 2010-02-08 | reverse complement strand
AGTAAGGGCCCAATCGCGAACTCAAGCATTATTCCGCTGGTTGGAAAGAGTAAGCCTACCCCCGCGACGACCATCACAAACCAGACAAGGTGCGCCTCGACAAAATAAATGAATCTACTCATGGTGGATTGGACGTTACCGGTTGAAGTGGATTGAGCTCTGTACCTAAAACATGATCACTTCGGCCCAGCACGCCATGACTTGCTTGGGAGCAAGGGACGTGCTTCCCAATCCAGCGGTGCAAATAGGCAATGCTCAAGGGTTGAAGCTTTAGTTGCTAGAGGTTTTATAGTACCAAGAACAGATAATTCGTGAGAGGGTAACAGATGGGACATCATCATGATCATCCCCACATTGATCCTGCCTCTGGCGACCGGCGCGTCAGCATCTCCATTTGGGCCAATGGGCTCTTAACCATCGCTCAAATCGTCGGTGGCATTATGGCGGGAAGCTTATCGCTGATCGCTGATGCATTACATAACTTTTCAGACATGGCAGCGTTAGTCATTGCCTTTGCTGCTCGTAAAATCGCCAGACGGCCCGCCGATGCGCACATGACCTTTGGCTATGGCCGCATCGAGATAGTGGCAGCACTCATCAACTACACCACCCTCATTATTGTCGGCGTCTACCTGATTTACGAAGGCGCTATGCGGATGATCGATCCCCCTGAGATAGAGGGATGGACGATCGTGATTATTGGTGGCGTCGCGCTTGTCGTCGATGCCCTTACCGCCGTGCTCACGTGGTCAATGCAAAAAGAGAGTGTCAATATCCGCGCCCTTTTTCTGCATAACTTATCGGATGCGTTTGCCTCCATCGCTGTGATTATCGGTGGTTCGCTTATTTTACTGTACGACATGCGCTGGGTAGACCCCGCCATCACGATAGGGATTGCGCTATATATTCTTTACCTTGCCTTCTCTGAAATTGGTGGCCCTATCCGTACGCTAATGCTGGGATCTCCACCGGACATTGACGGGCAGGCAGTCATTGAGACCGTCCGAAATATCGAGGGAGTCCAGGATATTCACCATGTGCATCTATGGCAGATGCAGGAAAACATGGCAGCCCTTGACTGCCACGTGGTTCTGACAGAAACCGGCTGGCAGCAGCTTGAATCCGTCAAAGCAGAGATCAAGGAGCAGCTTAAAATGCGCTTCAGTATTGCTCATTCCAGCCTAGAGTTTGAGCATAGTGATCACGCGCATCAAAATGCCAATCTATATGGGCACGAGTGACAGACCGAGGCCGACTCCCGGCTCAGGTAGGTAGCGAGCGACTTACTCCCATAGCGATTGGCTTATTTTTCCACCCTACTTTTCCACCCCATCGTTGAGACAGAGAGAGAAACATGTTCAAAAAAGCGTCTTTTATATTAGCCGGTACGTTAATGCTAACCGCTGCAATCGTCGCCGTATCAAAACCTGCCCTCTTAGATATGCAAGCTCAGGCAGCAAAGGAGAGCGGTGTCCAGGCTGAGGACTCCTTGGTGCGTTCACACTCCCCCATCTTGGGGCGAGAAGACGCGCCGGTAACGATTGTGGAATTCTTCGATCCGGCTTGCGAAGCCTGCCGTGCTTTCTATCCCCTGACAAAAAGTATTCTGGAAACCTACCCAGAAAAAGTGCGGCTCATCGTGCGCTACACTCCTTTCCACGGCGACGTATCTGATAAGGCCATTCGGGTATTAGAAGTCGCTCGTCGTCAGGGCGTCTTTGAACCGGTACTGGAGAGGCTGCTGGCTCGCCAGGATCAATGGGCCTCACATGGCAGTTTTGATGAATCCGCTATCCTCGATATCGCGAGCCAAGGGGGCCTTGATTTAGCGACTGCTGAAGAGCAACTGACTTCTGCTGAGGTGCAGGCGGTGATTGACCAAGACATGGAGGATGTCAGAGCCAATCAGATTCGCCAAACACCCACCTTTTTTGTCAATGGCGAGCCTTTAGATCCCTTTGGTATGCAAGAGCTGATTGATGCCGTTGAGAGTGAAGTAGCGGAGATCTCTGGGGAAGAGGATGGCCAGTGATGCAGCGCTGGTGGTTACTAGGCTTGATGGGCTTTTACCCCTTGCTAGCCGAAGCCAATTGGCAAACGCATCTGTTATTGCCGCCGTCTGAACTTAGCCCTGTCAGGTTACAGGCGGCTAGCGAGCAAGAAGGCACATTACCGCTCGATAGCGTTGATACCCTAACCTTTGGGCGTGATGTCGTCATTGATACCACCCTCTACGAGGCCTTGGCAGCAGAAGGTGTACCAACGCGTTTCGCCACTAAACTGGAAACACTGCTCAGCGAGTTTATCGCAGCACCATTGGAGTTCTCAGGCAAAGAGCGTATTCAATTAGTGTGGGAGGAAGATCGACGCCAGGACGGCACCCGAGTTGGGCCACCACGCCTCAGTTATGCCGCTCTGCCTGACCAGACAGAGCCCTTAGAGGTTATATGGCCAGTCACTCCAAAGGGGGACGTTGCTCTTTTCAAAAGCGACACCCTGCTAGGCACGTTGCGGTTGCCCGTTCTTAGTGCTCGCTTAACGTCTCGCTTTGGAAATCGGCGACATCCTGTGTATGGAGGGATGCGTCCTCATAATGGGATTGACTTGGCTGCGCCGACAGGAACGCCGGTCATTGCCACCGCACCTGGGCGCGTATCCTTTATGGGTCGCCAAGGAGGATATGGGCAGGTGATCGAGGTGAAGCACGATACAGGGGCAGTTAGTCGCTACACACACCTTAGCCGATTTTCCCCACAGTTAGTGGTTGGGAATTTAGTCAACGCTGGGGAGCCGCTCGGAGAGGTAGGTTCGTCCGGGGTCGCCACGGGGCCCAACCTGCATTACGAAGTGAGAGTCAATAACCAGCCTGTTGACCCCCTTGATCAAGGTCAACGCATCATGTTGGGCGAACAGTCGACTCAAAGTGAATATCAAGCGTCACTTTACGAGGCAAGAGATCGCTTAGAACAAGCTATCGGTACGGCTTCTATTTACGATCTGATTTCACTTAACGAGCAATAAAATTTGGATAAGTGGATTAAATGGTGGGTGTCACCGTTGCATGAGAGTGAGGCAAACCGACCTCTCATCGGAATATCTGGTTGATGCTTGAGCCTACTGTGAGTACATATTTCCTTCGCTAATTCCGGCAAGAACGCCACACGCTTCAATTTCTCGATCATCATTGCAACATGCTCGCAGTGAAACGAGATGTTTCTCAAGCGTTTGCAGAGCGGTTATCTGCGATTGCACATGAGAGATGTGCTCATCAAGCATTGCGTTGACGGCAGTACACGGCTGGTGAGGGTCGTCCTGATAGCGTTGTAGCTCGCGAATCTCTGTCAGTGACAGATCAAGGATTCGACAGTGACGGATAAAGGCAAGCCGCTCACCATGCTTCTCGTTATAAATGCGGTAACCATTCTGCTGGCGGTCTGGCAGCGGCAACAGGCCCTGTTTTTCATAGAAGCGGATCGTCTGCGTGTCGATACCCGCTATCTGGGCTAACTGACCAATGCGCATCAGGCTTACTCCTTAACGGATCATCTGTCTTATTGACCTTATAGTGACTATATAGTTTTAAATGATGACAAACTATGTTGGCTAACTGGAGCCGTACCGTGCGTAAAACCGGTGGAGGCCCATGTGGCTGCGACGCAACGTCTGCAACGGATACCGATATGCCGGTCTTCTCCGAAGCGTCAGGGAAGTATGTCAGTGTGTATGCCGTGCCGAAGATGGATTGTCCTTCAGAAGAACGGATGATCCGCTTGGCGCTGAATGGCTTTGATGAGATTCAAACGCTGTCATTTGACTTGTCGAACCGCCGGTTGGAGGTCTTGCATGATGGTGAGGCTGAGCCCATTACCGCAAAACTGGCAACCTTGGGGCTAGGTGCTTCTCTTCAGGAAACTGTCATTGCCGACCCAGAGACAATTAGGGCCGCTGAGAGCTCGGCGGCTTCTGCGACGCAGGAGTCTGGCACCCTGCGCGTGTTGCTCGGCATCAATGCGCTCATGTTCGTGGTGGAAATGACTGCTGGCCTGATCGCCCAGTCTACCGGCTTGATCGCTGATTCCCTGGACATGTTTGCCGATGCAGCTGTCTATGGCCTGGCCCTCTATGCCGTAGGGCACAGTGCGAAGATGCAGATACGTGCCGCGCATCTGGCTGGGGTACTGCAACTGATTTTGGCTATCGGCGTGCTCGTCGAAGTGTTGCGACGTTTTGTATTCGGTAGTGAGCCTGAATCGCTGATGATGATGGCCATCGCCTTCGTCGCGTTGATCGCCAATACCGGTTGTCTGCTATTGATATCCAAGCACCGCGAGGGCGGCGCACATATGAAGGCAAGCTGGATATTCTCGGCCAATGATGTGCTGATCAATATGGGTGTCATCACCGCCGGTGCCTTGGTCGCCTGGACGGGGTCTAGCTACCCTGACCTGATTATCGGTACCATCGTGGGTCTGATCGTCCTCAACGGCGCCCGGCGCATCCTAGCGCTCAAGGCATAAGGCTGCACGGTATGCAGCTATCGATGCCTGGGACACTTAATCGAAGTGGCTGTACAAGTGCGCTAGGCCTGAACGACTACGAGTAGCGTGAGGTCCGGAACTAGTAAGGCAGCGTATCTAGGAATCTACCAAGGAAGGAAGATGATGGATAGTATTTGGCTGGTACTCGGCTTGGCGCTGTTGCCCGCGTTGGGAAACTTCAGTGGCGGGCTTGCTGCGGAGGCCTCCCGAACGACAGGGCGCCGTCTCAATTACGCCCTTCACGGTGCTGCCGGCCTCGTCATTGCGGTGGTGGCGGTGGAAATCATGCCACGTGTGCTGGAGAGCCTTTCAGCCTGGCTAATCGCCCTCGCTTTCGCGCTGGGTGGCATTGTTTACGTAGGCCTTGAGAAGCTCGTTGAGAGTCTCCAGAAGCGGCAAGGTCAGCAGAAAGAAGGCAGTCAGACGAGTGTCTGGATGATCTATATCGCCGTGTCCATCGACCTGTTCAGCGATGGCCTCCTGATCGGGGCGGGGTCGGCGGTCTCACCGTCGGTCGCGATAATCCTGGCGGCGGGGCAGGTGCTCGCGGATGGCCCTGAGGGGTTTGCGATGATCGCCAACATGAAAGACAAAGGAATTCCCCGCAGCAAGCGCTTGCTGATCTCTGCCTCCTTGGCGGTTCCCGTACTCTCGGCAGCCATCTTCGCTTATTTCGTGCTCAGGGACCTACCGGAAGCGTTCAAGCTAGCGGCATTGACGTTCACGGCAGGCCTTCTCACGGTCGCTGCCATCGAGGACATGATATCCGAGGCTCATGAGAGCGGAGAAGATACCCACGTCTCGCCGCTGGCCTTCATAGGCGGCTTTGTCCTGTTCGTTCTGGTATCGGCAGGCTTGGAAGGGGTTGTGTCACAAGGCTAATGTACAGCTCTCCAATAAAGCCCCTGTCGTGCTGGCCCACGAAGCAGCCCCTGTTTACGGTGCACCTAGTCGTGGACAGAAATATTCACTTTCCCCCCAGGTCAATCCCGCCGAATGGGTTGATGTGCAAGAATGCCAAGCGTGGGCTATTCACGTTGGCGGTCATGGACGATTGCCACCCTTACGGGGCTTGTTGAGCCATTGGGTGGCTTATTAGGCGCTGGGGTCGTCAGCATGTCACAAGCGTTGCTTCCCTGGGGATTGGCCTTTGCGGCGGGAGCGATGCTGTATGTGATCAGTCATGAGATTATTCCCGGAACTCATCGGAGCGGGCACAAAAAAAGGCCACGCTGGGCCTTTCCATCGGATTGGTACTCATGCTGTTTTTGGATGTTTCTCTGGGCTAACCATTGGGCGTGGGGCGTAGCGTTAGTTCTAACCCAAGTCGTGAGCCCCTCCGTGCGATTTTTCAGTGATACAGAGCTGATGATCACTGATGACCTCAATGATTCGGCAGCTTCCCACTTTGCCACCGGCACACTGCGTGACCATCCGTTGAAGCTCCTCACGCAGTGCGGACAGTCGCTGAAGGCGGGACTCCACTTTCTTTAGGTGATGCGTGGCGATGGCATCGACTTCTTGGCAAGGCATATCAGGCTGATCTGACATGGCCAAAAGCTCTCGCACTGACTCCACCGAAAAGCCAAAGTCTCGGGCATGACGAATGAAGGTCAAACGCCGCACAGCGTCGTCTCCATAGCGGCGCTGCCCTCCGCCGGTTCGTGTTGCATCGCGCAGCAGCCCAATACGCTCGTAATAACGAACCGTTTCAGGTTTGCAATCGGCTCGTCGTGCTAACTCACCAATGCTGATACTTTGCCCCATCATCGACATGGTAAAACTCCTTACGTAGGGCTTGAAGCTATAGTTGCTACAAGGTTTACACTTCAAAACCATAGCCCATTGAGAGAAGAGGCACCATGAAAACATCAACGCAGGCGACAGCGACTACCTTTTTGACGCTGCGTGTTGAAGGCATGGACTGCGGCGGTTGTGAGCGCAAGGTCGTGTCGGCGCTAGAGCGGCTGGACGGCATTGAGGAAGTCACGGCAAGCTCGGTCACGGGATCGGTGAAGATTCATCACCATGATCACGGGGCCCCCTCGCGAAAGACCATTGAGGGCATTCTGAACGAACTAGGCTATCAAGTGACTTCCCCTGATGGCCAAACACGCGCATCTGGTTCTTCATCCCCTTGGTGGCAAACCGCTAAAGGGCGCTTGGTCATTATCACAGGAAATCTGCTGATCGTAGCCTTCGCGCTTCGTTTAGCATGGCCTGCGCTGGGTAATGTGCCGTTCATTCTGGCCACGCTGGTCGGCTTAATGCCCATTGCGCAGAGTGCCTGGGGCGCCCTCAAAATGCGCAACCCCTTTACCATCGAGATGCTGATGTGCATCGCTGCGCTTGGCGCATTGGCCATCAATGCTGCCGCTGAAGCTGCGATGGTCGTGTTCTTGTTCGCCGTAGGTGAGCTACTCGAAGGGGTAGCTGCTTCACGGGCGCGCCGCAGTATCTCAGCCTTGGCAAATTTAGCACCCTCAACGGCGAGGCTGATGGACAATGGCCATCTGCGTGACGTCTCGGCGGAGTCACTTAAACCCGGCCAGCGTGTGCTGGTGCGGCCCGGTGATCGCGTTCCCTGCGATGGACGCATCCTGGTGGGCACCTCCGACATTGACGAGTCGCCGGTAAACGGCGAGTCCATACCCCGTTCGCGAGCGCCTGGTGATGACATTTTTGCTGGCACAGTGAATCTTGATGCCGCCCTGGAGGTGGAGGTAACACGAGGCGCTGATGACAATACGATCGCACGCGTTATTCGCCTGGTTGAAGAAGCACAGGCCGCCAAGGCACCGATAGCACGCTTTATTGATCGTTTTGCGTATTACTATATGCCCGCCGTCGTCTTACTCGCCCTCCTGATGGCGATAGTGCCACCGCTGGTATCGACCATGGCATGGTCGGAGTCGATTTACCGTGCGTTAGCATTGCTGTTAATCGCATGCCCCTGCGCGTTAGTCATTTCCACCCCAGCCGCCATCGCCGCAGGCCTCTCGGCGGGCGCTCGGCGCGGCCTATTGATCAAAGGGGGAGCCGTTCTTGAACAGTTAGGTAAGCTTCGCTTGGTGGCATTAGATAAAACGGGCACCCTCACTGCGGGTACTCCAAGAGTCACAGATGTGGAGTCTTGGATCGCTGAGGAAGACGATAACAGCGTATTGCGGCTCGCCGCCGCGATAGAGCGAGATTCCAGTCACCCTATCGCCACGGCTATCGTTGAGCATGCCCGACAATCGGGCCTAAACCTCCCCACCGCCACCGGCAGCCGCGCTCTGGCGGGGCGCGGTGTCTCAGGCCAGGTGGAGGGTCGCGAGCTGAGCTTAATGACGCCTCGTCACCTTCACGAGAAAGTCATCCTGGAGGAAAGTCTCAGTGCTCGGATTATCGCGTTAGAAGAAGCCGGTAAGAGCCTCGCTCTCCTCGTCGAAGGCGAGCGTTTGTTGGGCTTGATCGCTGTTCGCGATGAGCCACGCGAAGATGCCCTTGAAGGCCTAGCGGCGCTATCCCGTTTAGGCGTACAGGCGGTCATGCTCAGCGGTGATAATGCCCGCACCGTCGCTGCCACTGGGGGTCGCTTAGGCATTGAAGCGTACGGCGAACTAATGCCTGAAGACAAGGCAGCGTATGTTCGAGACTGGCAAGCGACAGGTCGTGGCCCCATCGGTAAAGTAGGCGATGGCATCAACGATGCACCGGCACTCGCGGCAGCCGATGTGGGTATCGCGATGGGTGGCGGCACGGATGTGGCGTTGGAAACCGCCGATGCAGCCTTGCTCAAGAACCGCGTTACCGGCATCGCTGAGCTGATAGACCTCTCTCGTGCCACGCTACGCAATGTGAAAACCAACGTTGTTCTCGCCCTTGGCTTAAAAGCCATTTTCCTGGTCACCACAGCGCTGGGTATTACCGGTATGTGGATTGCGGTGATGGCCGATACCGGTGCTACCGTCCTGGTGACGTTGAACGCCATGCGACTGCTGGGTTATCGCTTTTCGCCCAGTACCGCATTGACAGGCCTGTCACAAGGAAAAACAACGTCATGAGAACAGCGCAACACGACAGCCCTTCACGACGTTGGCCATGGTTCACATTTGCTTGCGTGTTGGCTCTAGCCGATCAACTGGTCAAAGAAATCGTGCATGCCCAGATGTCGTTTGGCCAAGTCATTCCGCTAACGCCGTTTTTTAACTGGGTATACACCGGTAATACAGGAGCCGCTTTTAGCTTTCTCGCGGAGGCAGGTGGTTGGCAGCGCTACCTCTTTCTTGGTTTAGCGTTGGTGGTGGTCGTCGTATTGCTCGTGCAGCTATGCAAACCCCTGCCGCGCTTGGAAGCCTGTGCGTACAGTCTGATTCTTGGCGGCGCACTCGGCAATACCGTTGATCGGTTAGCGCGTGGGTACGTCGTCGACTATCTGGACGTTTACTGGAGCGAATGGCATTGGCCCGCCTTTAACATGGCCGATATCGCGCTATTTGCCGGTGTATTGATGTTCGCAGTGGCGTTATGGCGTGAAAGTCCTGCTTTTAAGCGCTCTGAGTAACGGTATGGACTCAGTCGATCAAGAAAAAAAATATACGTTTGTGGCTGGGCGACTCTCACCAACAGTCGATTGCGTTGTAGCGCTAGCCGCTGGGGTGCTGACCACCTTGAGTGCCGCCCCCTTTTCCCTATGGTGGCTTGGCCCAGTGGCCGTGGCACTGGTCTATTGGAAGATAGCGTCGCTAACGCCTGCCATGGCCACCCTGCGTGGGTGGTGCTATGGGGTAGGCCTGTTCGGTTCTGGCACATCGTGGGTCTTCGTTGCTATTCACGACTTCGGTGGCACCGGGGCCTTGGTGGCGATGTTCCTCACCACTCTTTTTGTCAGCGTCCTGGCGCTCTTCTTTGCAATCCCCTTTGGGCTCTATCGACGCATCACGGGGCCACGGTTCGCCTTTCTTAGCTTTGCCGGTATGTGGGTGGTGAGCGAATGGCTACGCACTTGGTTGCTCACCGGCTTTCCCTGGTTATTGCTCGGCACCTCTCAGATTGATTCTCCACTAGCCCCATGGGCGCCCGTTGGTGGTGTGTACTTGCTGTCACTCATGACCGCGCTGACAGGTACGTTAGGGGTAGAGGTTCTGCGTCGCCGCTGGGTTTTCCTTGTCCCAATGGCCGCCTTGTGGATCGTTCCATTCCTATTGCCCGCCCAATGGACAACCCCTGCTGGCAAGCCCATCCGGGTGGCATTGCTGCAAGGGAATCTTGACCAGCGCATTAAGTGGACTGCCCAAGGGCAGCGCGAGGCGGTCAATATCTACACAACGATGACACAAGAGCAAGCAAGGGACATCGATCTCATCGTTTGGCCCGAGGCAGCCCTTCCCATGCTTGAGCAGGAAGCACAGCGAATACTGGAGCAAGTAGCGTCCGACCTGGGGCCTAACACCTCCTTGTTGACCGGCATTTTGCAACGCGACAGTGAAGGGCGCTCTTATAACAGCGTCATAGGGCTAAATGATGTGCAAGGCGAATACCAGAAAGCGCACTTAGTACCCTTTGGCGAGTATTTGCCATTCCAAAGCCTCCTCGCTGACACCCTTGCTTTTTTCGACTTGCCAGCACCCCGCCTGACCCCAGGGTCAGACGGACAGGCTCCGTTACACGTGGCTGGAACCACCATTGGCACTGCCATCTGTTACGAGATCATTTTCGCCGACCATGTCGCCCAACAGGCGCGTAATGCCGAGCTGCTATTAACGGTTTCCAACGATACGTGGTTTGGGCGTTCCATTGGCCCACACCAACATCTTCAAATGGCGCGTCTACGTGCCTTAGAAAATGGTCGTCACCTAATTCGAGCTACCAGTAATGGCGTGACGGCCATCATCGATTCACAAGGTCACGTCACAGCCCGTGCCCCACAGTTTGAACAGGCCAGTTTAACTGGCGAAGTGACCCCGATGCAGGGCCTAACTCCTTTCACACGCACCGGTAGTGGCCCCTCTTGGATACTCGCTGCCTTGCTGACGCTGCTCGGATTACAACTCAACTTATCTCGATCAAAAAACGACGCATTAGATGAAAAAGGAACCTAGCGATGCTCTCGGTAAATAACGCAGCAATACTTAAGAGACTCCTCCCATGGCCAATGCAGATGGGCTTCATCATGAGTGTGATGGTTTCGTCTCTGGCATGGCTCCCTGTCGCCATGGCGGCACAACCCGCCACTACCCAGGAGACGGAATGGCCCAAGGGGCATTACCCGCTACCTGAGGAAGGCAATATTATCGGAGAGGCTGACACCTTCACCGTGAAGGATTACGACGATACCTTGATAGATATTGCCAAGCGTCACAACCTTGGCTATTTGGAGATGACCCGTGCAAATCCAGAGGTCAGCATCTGGGTTCCAGGGGTGGGCACGGAAGTGACTATTCCCGGACGTTTTATTCTGCCGAATGTCGAGCGAACTGGGATCGTAATCAATATCGCCGAGCTGCGGCTTTACTACTATCCAGATGTCAATAAAGGTGAGACACCGCGCGTTGAGACCTATCCTATCGGCATCGGTCGCGAAGGGTTTGATACCCCTCTCGGTGTGACCGAGACCACCATGAACATTAAAAACCCCGCATGGTACCCGCCTGAGTCGGTAAAACGTGAAGCTGAAGCACGCGGCGAAACCGCGCCAAGTGTTGTCCCGCCCGGCCCCGATAACCCGCTGGGAGACCACGCCATTATCTTAGGCTTCGATGGCTATTTGATTCACGGTACCAACCAGCCCGATGGCATTGGCATGCGTGCAAGCCGTGGCTGTATACGCATGTTGCCTGACGATATTGAATCAATTTTTGACCGCATACCGGCGGGCACCCAGGTCAATATCATCAACCAACCTATTAAAATCGGTTGGGACAACGGACAGCCGCTGGTACAGGCATTACCTCCTTTAGGGGTGGAGGATCACACCATGACCGCTATATCAGATGCCATTTCACGCCTTGAGCAACGCAATGTAGATGGCGTTAGCTTCGATTACGAACAGCTTAGCGATTTACTAGCATTATCCAACGGGCTTATCGAACCTCTGTATCCGAAGCCGGAACCGAGTAATAAAGAAGACGACAATATCAACAGTGTTTATGAAGAACTGACACTTCATTCGTCGTGAATGTCGATAAAGACAAGGCAGAGCGTTTTTTCAGCCCTTTGGAGAACAACGGCTTGGCTACCGTCAAACCCTTAATATTCGTCGTGTGTTGTTGATTGAGCTCTTCCATCACTAGCGTAGAAAGAGCTAATGCGATCATCACAACGTTGGTAGCATCCACTTTCGGTAGCACTGAAGTGTGACGAAGAGGATCTATTCTAAGCCCCTTCCACTGGCTGGCAGGGGCTTTTTCTATACCTAGGCAAAGTGATAAATATTATTTCCCTATTAAGATTCATTTATTCCAGTGTTTGTTTAGTGGCTGATGCTCTGGGTTCGCCTTATCAATTGCAGCACCGATAGCAGCATAGGCGTGTTGGTACGTCTTATAGTTTTTCTGATTGCTGTAATACACGTTAAAATCAACAAGGCTTCGCACCACTGCCAGCAGGGTTTCTGGCTCACCATCACGAGTGATAACGTCAATAGCGTCGGTCACAGATTCATCGTAAACGCGCATAGCTATCTCGGCGTGAAACGCCTCTGCGTCGTGTTTAATCTTTGCCAAGTTCATTCTCCTTATGCGTTGCTTATCAATGTACTTTCAAAGCCCTCTAACAGCCTGGTGGTTCTACGCGCTGCCGCAATAACACCAGCTGATGTCAGCCCTGTCCAATGGATGTGCCCAGTTTTTTTCTATTGTTGTTTCGCCTGCTTGCGTAAGAGGTCGCCGACATCGAGCCAGCCGTAAGCTCGGAATATATCGGCTACGCCCATGGATTTGCTGTTCTCACAGGACAACAGTAAAAGGTGATGGCCATCCTGCCGCGGCGGGGGTGCTGAACAGATGGCGAATGGGATCTGCGCAGCCTCCATCCGCTTCATAAACGCTTCGTTCATTGTGTGGTGCTCTGGCTCGCAAAAGATGTCGAAGGCGCTGAGAATAACTTGGGCGACCTCGGTGTTCAGTTCATGCCTGGTCAAGGGAGCTTTTATGCGCAGCTCAGGATCGAAGAAGCCAGCAATCAGACAAGCTGCAGCGAAGTGATGGGCGCCACCCTGGTTGTTTAGATGGCCGCCAACTGAAACCTTCTACTGACTCTTCAGCGCCAGAACCGCCATGGAAGCGGAGTTCATGCCAGTTGAGCAAAGGTTCGATGCTGGCACGGTTGTTGTGAACCAATTCGCGACATTCGCCGATAGCATAGGAGTCGAGAGTGGCGTAGCCGACGAGATCGACTTTCCCAGACGCCAGGGAGATGATGTCTCTGATCGAGCAGCTGAAGTTGTCATCGTAGGTGGTCGATGTGAGTCCAGCGGCCGCTGGATAAGGCAGGCGCTGACATTGCAGCCCCGTTCGCCCTGGTCGCCAGTAGGCAATATCACCCCCTAAGCAAAGCGGCCATCGGTGCCATTGGATGATGCCGAGTTCGCTGGTGCTAGCGGCTGGGAGCGTTACCTGGGCTGCTAAGTGCGAAAATTCAATAGCGTGCTGCACGACTGCTGGGCTGGCCCAGCAAGCATGGCGCAGCCAGCGGATCAGTAATGTGGTTGCCAGCATAATATGTCCCCCCAAAGCCTAAACGTTACGGTCACCCTCGGCTCTATCTTGGAGTGATATTCTGATTTTATTCTGGAGCCCAGGTGATAATGTCACGGCGTCAACAAAGGCTTGTGAGATTCGATCGGCCCACTACCCCGCAAATTATCGGCATTTTGGCCCTTTTCTTGATTGGCACTGCACTAATCACCGGGATGATTCTTCGACAGGCCACTGCATTTTCCTCTGGTGTCTTGCACGCTAAGGAAGGCCGGTATTCGCTCGTGCTTGAGGTGGTATCTACCTCGCGCCAGCGTCGCAACGGCCTAATGGAGCGTGACTCACTGGCTCCCGATGCTGGCATGCTCTTCGTCTATGATGAGGAGCAGACAGCCGATCATGCTTTCTGGATGTACCAAACTCGTATACCGCTTGATATTGCCTTCCTCGACCATGTCGGAGAGATCCAATCAATCACCAGCATGGACCCCTGCACGACCGAAAAAGGAGCCTGTCCGCGTTATCCAGCTGGCACGAGCTTCTGGATGGCCCTGGAGGTAAATGCCGGCTACTTCAATGAGCATGGTATAGCCGCTGGAGATCGCCTTGAGATCGACCCTTTACAGCACCACCCCCCTCTTAAAACCTGTTTTACTGTAGGAGTGAGAGAGAAGCACGTTAATGAGCACACCCGTTTTTTCACCTCAATCGGGGCCAATCTAGTTGGCGGAACAACTGCTCCTGTACTGTCAGCCATGCCACCTTTAAGCAGTTTCTACCTCAGCTGTCATTGACGCGTGTAGCGTTACGCGCTACACTTCGAGGGCGTTTCACAACAAGGGAGCAAAGCAATGCGATGATACAGAAGATCAAACACAAAGGGCTTAAACGTCTTTATGAGAAGGGAGAATCCCAAGGAGTACAACCAAACCATGTAGACGATTTAAGAGGCATACTTGCTGCACTGGACGCAGCCACTAAGCCAAACGATATGAATTTGCCAGGATTTGATTTTCATAGTTTGAAGGGTGATAGAAAAGGCTTTTTTTCGGTGCATGTAAACGGTAATTGGGTAGTGATATTTACGTTTGATGGGGAAGATGTACACCTTGTTGACTATTTAGACTACCACTAACCCCGGCGTTCCTTGATAACCGGCTCGGTACGGTTATCAAGGGCCACCGAGAAAGATGGCCTCGCAGACGTAGCCATGAATGCAACACCTCAAATATGCGATACACAATTTGTGTAGAGAGAGAGAACTGAAACATGACCATGATGAACCCGCCGCACCCAGGTAGCTTATTGCGCCGTCGGATCGTGCCAGCGCTGGGGCTGAACGTCACTGAATTTTCCAAAAAGTTAGGCATGTCTCGTGCAGCAGTTTCACGCGTATTACATGAGCATGCCGCTATTTCCCCCGATTTGGCCGTTAAGTTAGAGCATGGCGGAATTGGCAATGCCAAGCACTGGCTAACGATGCAGGCAAACTATGAGCTATGGCACGCCGAGCATAAAGAACAGAACCATATTGAAAGATTTGCAGCTGTTTGAATTAGTAAGATATTAATTCGGAAAAACCCAACGTACCGCGACGTTGGGTTTTTTGTATCCAATTAGCCTCGCTAATTGAGACGCAAAAACCCGGCTTATTGCCGGGTATCAAGGTTTAAATATTGGCCATTATGAAAAATCTGCTTACCCATTCATGCGAACGTAGCAGGTAATAGCACCTAATTAGAGGTCGTCTTCTTCCTCTACATATTTGGGCACGCAGTCATGACAAAGGAATAATTGGCGTTCCTGGCCGAACACCACAGCTGTTATATTGTGAACTGCTTCTCGCGCACATGGCGTCTCATCATCCTTCATGCCTTCGCACTCAATCACGGTGCTACCTCATCGGTTTTTTGTCTGACTAGGATTAACCAGCAGCTTCGCTAAAAGCCCTACTCCTATTAAAACACTAGGCCTGCATTTCGACACCCGTCGACATAGGTGTTATCTATATTCTTTTAACAGGTTAAAAAAACGTCGTATAGGGCCGGACTTTTGGTGTTTGATGTTGTGTCATGCCATCTGGATGTAGAGAAACCCGGCTGGCAATTCTTCGCAGCGTGTTACTTCTTATTCACGCGGTGGTAAATTTCTTCCTCTAAGACGAGCTTAAACGCCTCTCCTTCTGCTTCAAATTCATCCCACAAGCATTCTGGCAGCGATGCAGCGTCCAGATCGAGTTGGCCCGGCTGAGCGCCGTATTCTATTTCATTGACGATATGGGGTTCGCGCTGGATAAATAACGTGGCCATAGTGTTGAGCTTTTCGTCTTCACGCTCTTTCTGGTAGAGCCTAATTTCATCTAGCGCCGGGCCTTCTGGCCAGGACTCTTTTCCTTCCATTCGACGTTTTGCCGTGTCAATCAGCTCGCCGAAAGCGCCCAAAGCCCCTGCTGCTGAACGATGCCCGTACTCATCGGCCGCCAAGATCAAGTCTTGCTCTTTATAATCGCGCACAGCCACGCGAAAACGAACGCCATCACAATGCAAGACCGAGTAAGGCATGACACTGCTTTCGGCATCAATCCACTCGGCAATACCTCGTATAGTAGTTTCACGGTCAAAAATGCGGCGTGGGTAATCGTCCCAGCCATCGATAGCGTCGAGAATCATGCTTCCCCCTGTGGGCGCTTATTAAGTTTATTAAGATAATTTCAAGTGGTTTTTCTATATTCATCTTGGTGGGTAGTTAAAGTACTGCCAACCATACATGTGAAATTCGGTGAATTATAAACAGGCTATACGTTGGATTCCGGTGCAACATTCCCCCTATAGCTGCCTTTTACTACCCAGTCAAAGCGTACTACATCAATTAGACTTGTCCTGGCCAAGGTTCACCTTCGGCCGAGTACCCATTACAGATAAGAAACAGCTTTGGTTGGCACGGGCACAGTAAAGGTCTACTACTGCAAGTGGACTTGTACCGACCAAGGTTCTCCCTATTCCGGGTGCCCATTCGGCATAGGAAACAGCCTAGATTGACACGAGTACAGTAGAAGCCTATTATTTAAGACAAGAATAACCCCCACGCCTCACAGGATTCGTTCTGACTGCGCACCAGGGGGTTAGTTTTTTTAGTGGTAAAAGAATGTATGGGGCTACAACTGCAACCACAACTAAACTTCACAAAACCCGCAAAATCCTCTCACGCCCATCTTCGCCACCTTCGCGCCAAGGGTCTCATCACCAAAGGTCAGCAATCACAAGCACTTAATGCCCTTCAGTTTGTCGGGTATTACCGGCTGCTCATTTATACGCGGCCGCTGCAGGATGATCAAAAACGTTTTTATCCGGGTGTAAGGTTTGACGATATTCTTGCGCTTTACGAGTTCGATCGTAGTCTTCGGCTAGTGCTCCTTGACGCTATTGAACAAGTAGAAGTCGCGTTTAGATCCGCCATAGTTAACGCTATGGCCAATGACAAAGACTGCGGCCCCCACTTCTATCTCAAAACCAAACATTTCAAGGACATGGAAGCGCACCGCAATTTCATGAAGAACGTCTTGGGATTGAGACTTACCAACCCCATTAAGCACTATTACCACACTTACCATACGCCGCCTTATCCGCCGATCTGGACAATCTTGGAGGAGTTAAGCATTGGCCAAATGTCGCGGTTGCTTGCCAGTCTTGATCGCGAACATCGGAGGCGAGTGGCTACACAGTTTGGCTACGATGAAAAGGTCATTGTGTCGTGGCTCAAAAGCACAACCATGCTGCGTAATAATTGTGCCCACCATAGCAGGGTCTGGAATAATAATGTCGGCGCTGACAGCCCTCAAAGCGCGAATGCTATCCACTCCGAGTTTCCAGGCAACCCTGATCAAGGATTTTTCTTTTCCCGGACCGTCGCGCTCCAAGCACTTTTGAAAGCGATCGATCCATCAACAACTTGGCAGGATCGCTTCAAGACAGTTATGAGAACATTGCCAGTTGCGACGCTCTCAAAAGCCGGCATCACACCTCAGTCAATAGGGATTCCCTTTCAGTGGGAAACACGACCGTTCTGGAACTGAATACAACCCGAAGCTAATTTTCAGAGAGTATCCTGAAACATCTTATTATCCAGGGAAAGGTACGATGTTACGCTGCCTGGGAGTTGCAGAATACGAGGCCTTGGCGAAAGTAGCCGATCGTTTGCGCCTCACTTGGATCGAAGTCCCTGATGAAATCGAGGATAGTTGGGTAAGGCTGAATCGCCAAACGGTTGCCTATCTAAGTGAGTTAGGTGCCACATCCAACTGATTAAGTTTAAACAGTTGCTTGTAATAGGCTCTACCAATGGTCACTAACATTAATGAGTATGAGGCAGAGACTGCCTTTGAACGTTTTGCCCTTGACCGGTATTTACCCCTGACAGCCCAGGCATCAGGAAGCTACATCGATATACGTCCCCTCATTGACGGAGGAAAAAACGTTATACAGAACGGGGCGAGCCACATTCAAGCCAATCGGGAGGACAACCTACGTGCAGCTTTCTTGCCATTGGCGTTTGGAGCAGCCTGGAAGGTGCTCGATCTTACGATCGAGCTTGCGCTGGCGAAACAAGGTATAAAACCCCAGCGGGAAGCCAAGCTCTGGCCAATTAAGGAAAAGGCTCGTATCGCAATGAGCGAGACGCTGAATGGCGCGATCCTAACCGAGGAAACCTGCACCTGGGTGGGAATTCTGACTTGTTACGTGTCTACAATAGAGTATCGCCATAGCCTGATTCATCGACAAGCTCAGTTTGTGGAAATCCCCCTCACCTTATCGGGCCATGGTAGAGACGGTATGCCACTTCCACCGCTAGATGAAGCTACGCTTAGAGCCTTAATCGCGTTGTCACAACTCGTTGGGGAAGGAATCATCAGCAACGGGCTGAATCGCCGTCGTCTCGACAACGTGAATTTTCTCTTGAATAGATTATCGTGCTTTGGGGTTAACTCAGTACCGCAAGGCGTCAGGATGAAGCCTATCGAATATTATTGGATGAAACTTCGTCCAGACCCTCATGGCCAATGGGTGGCCCCCTTCTCGATCGTTCATGAGCAGATGCGATGCAGAAGACAGTTAGGACACATTGACGTTCGCATCGACTTACCGGGAGAAAGCGGTCGCCAGCTTGTCGGTCAGTGCGAGGATCTACCGGACTGGGATGTCACAATCGATTTCAACCAACCCCCAAGCTATCTAGCTTATCAGTAATGCAGCCTAGCCAAGATATATAAAAGAGAAGTGTTGAAATAGACATTGTACTCAGGCGGGCGCCGCAGGGACCGAGCCATGGCTGAACCTTGCGATTACCGATCGCGAGACATTGAAGCGATACCTTCGGGCGCTCGCCCTGGGGGCTCTCAACGCCTGTGTAATTGATCCTGCTAACGATAGCTCGACACAAGATCAAGGCAGCCATATCCTGCGGATCCTACCTCCCCTCAACTGACCGAGATTGTCGTTTGGGTATTATTTTTTCCGATATTAACTTTCCAGATGTCACCTATGCCCCTATCTTATTGGCGAGGCCGTTCATTGAACGGTATGGGAAACGGAAATTGCTAATCACGGTAACCTCTTAGGTTGGTTGTCAGGTTGTTTCGACAAGGCCCGCGGGCTTTTCGGCTATCACGCGAGGGCGCTTACGTCAGCAGACCTGATCACCTCCTCGAGGCATCCCTGTGGCTTTTTGCTCCAGGTGAAGCTGTCATGCACAGCAAATCTGCAGCCTTCGGCTGATCAGATTCACGTTTTACCTTCAAGCCCCTTCTAGTTCGCTATTTGGGGCTTTCTCATTCTGTGTCATAACCGGCCCTATCTCCTTTGAACCAGCCATTCATGAGCAGGGGACAACAGGGGGGAATCACTTGCAGCAAAGTGGTGGTCCAGGCCGGCGAGGCGCTGGTGACAAACTACCTAGATACCCCCCTTTACTCGGTCGTCCGTGATTTATGAGGCGTGCGTTCGCCTGCCATGGAATAACGCGCACCCTAAGTACCCCGAGCGAGAAACCCTTCTGTGATATGTCGCTGCAGCTCAGGCTTTAGTGATCGATACTCAGCAGCATATCAATCGCCAGACTTCATGAAAGCGATCCCGCTCCGCGGCCTCTGAGTACTCGATGAGGATTCACCTCGAGGGACGATTTCGCCAGCAAGCACCAAGCAGAATGAGAAATCCAATGATCACTAGCATCGAATATACAAGTCGACGTGACATCGAGCGCCGATACTGTAGTCCTGTCCATTCGTGGGGTTGATGAGCGTTCAACTCGCTTGGCAAAGGGGGAGGCTGATGTTCTCTTAATGCAGTTCGATGATGTTGTTCCCGGTGAGGGCTTCGGCTGCGAAGAGCCCATGACGCTTGAGGATGCTTGGAGGATTTCAGGCTGGATTCGGCAGTGGACCAGCGATCGACGATCAGTAAAAATTGTCGTTCACTGCACTGTCGGTGTGAGCCAGTGTGCTGTAGTGGATCTCTGGGCTGGCGCCTCAATCAATCGGCCTGCTCAAGGGGTCGAGGAGGATGGCAGGGATGCGAATCCACACGTTCGGTCAATGCTCGACCGCACGGCAGCGTAAACAGTGCGTATTGCCCATGAGTTATACTGTAGCCTATCGACTGGTTGCGGCCATCCAGCACTTCCTCACTCCAAGTGTCACTCTGCGTCCTACCATTGATGAGACCTGCACTGGGTAGGAATAACTAAGGAGATCGTATGAATGAGGTCGAGGGCTGCTTCAAGGGCTACATGATCAACAGCAGCATGGATGGAATTAGGAATCACTGAGCGAATTTTTTATCGGGTTGTACCATATCGACGGTGGAACAGCCTTTGATTCCTGCATTCAGTGGGATAACCGCTCCCCCCTTGTTGCATGTTTATCAGGACGCTTGGAAAGTTCCAGGTTTTCGATTTAAATAAAGTCTATTTGTAAGCACTGCTGTTACATAAAATGATGCTAAACGTTACGAAGAGCTCACACCTATTCCTGCTTACTTCAGTTTTCGGCCAAATGCTGCCTTTTAGGCGTCTCTGATATAACGCACCGCTCACCGGAATTTTGGGAGCGAAGCGAGTAAAATTTCCGAGTGCAGTGGTTTGTAATACGATTTATCAATAATCATGCAACAACCTCAAGCATTTCATTATAATGGGTTTTATCAACTTCCTGAAGCCAGATAAAAATATCATCAATTACATTTTGGCTTTCACCAGCAAGGTTTTCTGACGAATCTTCATTGATTTCGATGACAGCGCTATGTGAATATTTATTTATAAAGCGATAAATCTTTTCTTTCGTGGTTTCATCTGTGATTTCGCAACCATTCAAGCCACAAGTCATAAGTTGTGAAATATCACTTCTATGTTTTGGGAACTTAAAGCTAAAAAATGATTCAAGTAGTTTCCTTGCAAGATTCGCTGTTAAAAAAGCTTCGTCGCGTGACAATACCGGTTTGTCTTTGTATGCATGAAGCTTTGAAAATATATAATGGTATTCTGAGTTGTAATTTACCAGGCTGGGGTCAGCATCTTTAAAGGTTGATTGACGAGGAGCGGCTGTTGACGTTTCAATTGTATAAAAAAATGCATTTGGATCTTTGGGTGGGTTCTTTCTTCTTCTGTTTCTGTTTACGCCTTCGAACCAATCACGGATCAACTTGAAATAGGTAAAGTTGTGCGTAAATACAAACACCTGCTTTGCCTTGTCACAATTACTACGAAGAAACGAATATGCATGAAACAGGTGATTCGAGTCAAAGCTCGACACTGGGTCATCTACAACAACAACAGTGTTTTCCATCTTATTATCGTTTTCTTTTAACTTAGTTATGAAGTAAACAAATGCAATGGCTGTTTTTTCACCTTCACTTAGGTTTCCTTGTACCGGGACGGAATCGTTTCGCAATATATCATAACCTTTTTTGACTGGATTAAAACGAAGGGTTAGTTCACTTCGACCAAGAAACTTGTGAAGTGATTCGTTAAATTGATCAGCCCCCAAGCCCTCATTTGATAACGAATCTTCAAGGGTTTGAATTTCTTTCTTGCGACTGGCTAGGGTTGTTTTTAACTTATTGTTCCCGGCAGCTCGGTCAACTACTTCTTTTTTCTTGTCGTGATAGCCAAAAGATTTAACTTCTGTGGTTGCATAGTGAAGTTCAAGCTGCTTCTTAGCTTTGTCTGTTTCTTCTTTGAAGTTGTTCGACTTGTGATTGTGTTTTCCTACAATTGCGTCAATTGCTGTCATGGCATCGTTGAAAGTCTTTATCGAAGATTCCTTGATAACTTCAACCGTAAGACTAGTATCAAGCGGGCTGCCGGTCTTCTCATTCAAGACGGTGTGCCACGCTAATATTTCTTCGTTCAGTTCTGTGGTAGCCTTTTCCAAGGCTGTACAGGCTTCGCTGAATTCCTTTTTGAGTTCTTCGTAAAAATCGCTTCCTGCTGGTAATGCTGGAGTTTGAATATATTGACTTGAAAGCCAACCATTAGCTTTCACCAGTCTGTCTTGAAAGGCTTTGTAATCGTCATTGAAATGGGCTTCCAGTTGTTTGGTTCGCTCTTTGGTGATGGTGTTTCCACAAAATTCACACTCGTTTTTATCATGGCGCTTATGAAGTTCAAGACCTTTTTCAACCCAAGACTTTATATCACCATGATCAACCAGCCGCTGAATTGTTTTACTGACAACACTGGTCATTAAAAGATCATCGAGACGCTCTTTAGCTTTTTTAAAAGTTTCCTGACTGATCAGCTGACGGGTAAAAATAATTGGGTTCTTTTGATCAGGCTTAGCGGTATTTGTTAGCTCAATGATTTCGTCTTCATCGAGAAGTGGGGTATCTGTTTTCGTTGTTTCAAGATTGCTGGTTACACAAGCTTCAAATCTGCGCTTATCATAGTTCAGGTAATAGCTGTCAGTTGTGTCAATAGTCTGAAGGCTCATCTTCATATGTCGTGCGCTATCAGATTCGAATTTTGCAATACCACGATCCAGTTTGTTAATTGTTTCGACTTCCTTGCTATGTGCTTCTAAATCTAACTTCTGTGCCTTTATCAGTTCTTCAAGTTTTTCGCGTTCTTCAATTTTAGCTTTGTCAACAAGCAAAATACTTTTAACAACGCTGTTCCATGAAATGTTTTCGTTAATGAAGTCGTGATTGAATGTGTATATTTTCAAATCGGCTTCGGCAATATTCGCTTGTGTAATTGACGTGCCGCCGTCTATAGCTATAGTGAATTCGGAAGATGGGAATTTTTCTGAGTTGGTTTTGTTTTCAATACATCGGAAAACACCTGAAAGCGTAGACTTACCACTTCCGTTCCAGCCATAAAACAGGTTGTACTTTCCAAAATCTTTGGCATTGGCATTCGTGTGATTGTGAAAGATACCGAAGTGCTTAAGTTTTTGTATATTTTTTATTGACATAACATCCCCACTCAAAAAATCATGCGCTGCTCAATTGGCGTATAACGCCAGCGCACAACGGTGCCCTTGGAATGGAGGCGCAGCCGCAATGTAAAGGGCGTCCTGCGGCCACCGGCCGCGTAGTATTGCTGCGCCTTGTTAGAGCTTACTGAGCCAGCCATGCCCTAAAACTCAATGTTGACCAACCACCCGGAGGAGTTGATGGTTTCGGGGGCTTTGGGGGCTTTGGAGGCTTCGACGGCCTCGGAGGTTTGGGGCTTCTTGGAGCTTTCGGAGGTTTGGGTGGCCTGGGGGTGCCAGAAACAACCTGCTCCGGATTCCAAGCCAACGGTTTACCACTCGTATCCCGGCACACAAGTCCCTCAACTGCTCCAAGCCAGTTGCCGTTGTCTGCTGACCATGCATGATCGTTTCGAACATAAGCAACCCATTGCATGGATGTATCGAATATGTGTTCGTCGGGCTCTATCCACCCTACTAACTCGCAATCTTTATTGAACAACGGCTCTAAACTCAAAATTTTCCTCCATAGCTCTAACAGTGATTATCGTGCCGGCTGCATAACACGGCTGAATTAGCATGCCGCTTTCGCCGGAAGGGCCGCTTTGGGTCGTTATCGGAAAATCGAGATTCCTCATAATTCTTAAGCTGACAGTATCTTAATCAAAAAAGGCTGTCACGGTTTATAGATTTTCACGCGTTTCCCACCCTCCTACCTCTGGCCTACAGTTATCAATCGCTCACGTATATCCGATCTCTCACTACGCACTCTTATCGAGGTGCATGGCCATACCGATGCAAGGAAGTAGGAGCCCTTCCCCCTTTTTGGTACCACGGAGTCTTATATATTGTGTCAGTGGCTTCCCTATCTCCCCCTGAGACCTGCAATCCAGCAGGAATGAGAGAGAAACGATCATGGAACTGACTAAATTTGACGGCTTTGCAATCTGTAGTGACATCGTGACAGGTTCACATGGCGACTTCATGATCACAGTGTTGCTCGGCCATGATCCAGATGTGACACCGAACTGCTTTGATACCTATTCAGGTTCCGATAAGGAAACCTGGGCAGAGAATAAGTGGTTCTTCGGTATGCTCAAGGCTAAGGTCGAACTGAAGGTAGGTAGCCAATCTGTTCTTTTGGACGATGTGGCAGCTGTACTGGGGGGTATTGAGGTCAATAAGACCGGAAATAATGCTCACCTTGACGTTCAGGCTCGTGCACTTGCTCAAGATGCTCTTGAGCGTGGAATAGAGATTGTTGAACAGATCAAGACCGCTGCGTAGTACATTCAACAGACCCTTCACTTGTGAAGGGTCTTTCACATTCAGGCTGAACCGATCACTGCTGTGCAACATCCCCCCTCTTTCACGGACATCCGGTAAGCGGATTTCTAGGGTTATCTATGCAGTGTCCCCCTTAGTGCGTTGATGACAATGGCAAGGCATCAGGACTATCTGTGCAACATCCCCCCTCTTGCCCTGGGCCTGATACCAGGCGCCAATTTTCTTTGTGTGCAGTATTCCCACCGGCCCAGTTTTGGGTCACCTGGTCCCCTACCTCCTTTCGAGACCTGTATTCCGCAGGAATGAGAGAGGAGATTGATCATGGGCAAGAGCACTGTGATTTATACCAAGATTGGTGAGCACCGTGGTAAGCAGCGTCTGTGGCTAGAAGGTAATCGGCTGGCGCGTACTGGGATCACACCAGGGCAGCGCTTCAACCTCGTTGCCGGCCGTAAGAGCCTGACCCTGCAATTTACAGAAGATGGTGCTTACAAGGTGTCGCGCAGAAAGCGTGGTGAGGTCGAGTTGCCAGTCATAGACATTACGGCAGCTGAGCTGGCGCAAGCGTTGGGCAAGGTAGAGAGGGTGCGTGTCGTCGTCAGGGGGAATCGTGTCGACATCACGATTCATCACCATGATCTTGCTGAATCTGATCGTATGGGTCGGCTACTGCAGTCCCTGACCAAGGGTGAGCCGCTTGAAATTGGTTCGATTGCACACGGTGCTGGAGTGCTTGATCACGCGATACATACTGGCCTTGCTGATGTCGGAATGCCCTCGCGCCTAGCCTTCGCTAATGAGCTGGAAGGTGCTTATCTGGAGGCATCATTGGTGAACAATCCTGTGTGGGACGAGGATAGCATTGCGATCCAAGGCCCGATGGAGGAAGTGGAGTGGCACAAGCTGCCGTTCATTCACCTCCTTTGCGCGGGTTTGCCGTGTACCGGGGCTAGCCTGTCAGGACGTGCGAAGAACAAGCTGGATCGGGCAGAAGCGCATGAGACAGCAGGTAGTCTCTTCATCGCTTTCATGAATGCAATCCAGACTTTGCGCCCTGCTATGGTGCTGCTGGAGAATGTCCCGCAGTACCAGACGACCGCCAGCATGACGGTCATTCGCAGCGTGTTGTCGAGCATTGGCTATGACGTGCATGAGACCATTCTGGATGGGTACGCGATGGGGTCACTGGAGCGGCGCAATCGGCTTTGCATGCTCGCAGTGAGTAAAGGCATTGAGGTCGATCTCGAAGCACTGGAGCCTGTACGTCAGCGTGAAACATTAATCGCTGAGGTATTGGAGCCGTTTCAGGCAGTCCAGGATCGCTTCAAGCCTTACAGCTACCTTGCCGACAAGGAAGCCAGGGATCTGGCCGCGGGTAAGGGCTTTCGTCGTCAGCTGCTCGATGGTTCAGAGGGAAGCCTCGGCACCATAGGGCGTGGTTACTCGAAGGCGCGCTCAACTGAGCCGTTTCTCCGACACCCAGACGATTCTGGCCAGTCGCGACTATTGACCAAGGCAGAGCATGCCCGAGTCAAAACTGTCCCTGAGATGCTTGTTCAAGGGCTGTCTGAGACTGTCAGCCACGAACTACTGGGCCAAGGAGTGGTTCATTGTGCATTTCGCGCAGTGGGCCGCCTCATTGGCAACTGCTTGCATAGTATTGGTGAGCAGGACAAATATGCCTGGCAACAGAAGTGGCACAAGACGCATTCCGCGGCTTAGCCACACACTGAACTACTAGGCATCCTTCAAGCCCCACTCCGATTAATTGGAGTGGGGCTTTTCTCTGTTTAAGACTACTAACTGCCATTGTTTCGCATGCGGAACATTTATATTTGGTGGCAGTGTCTCCCCTACCTCTCCATAGCCGTCACTGGTCGCCCTATCTACTTGTGAGATCCGGGTGATCGGAAATGAGAGAGGAGCAGATCATGAGGAATAGTAACAAGTACGAAATTGCTGATGTGAAGCGTATTGCGGAAGGTCAATGGGATACTGTCTTTCAGGCACTGTGCCCCGAGCTGGAGCATGCACTTGCCCACCCGGGACATCACATCGATTGCCCGATACATGGTGGTAAGGAAGATTTCCGTCTCGATCGCGGTTTCAAGCAACGCGGTACGGCCATTTGCACTTGCGGTAACTGGGATGGTTTTAGCCTGCTCAAAGAGCTGAAAGGCTGGTCTCTTCCCGAAATACTGGAGCAGGTCATGGGGGCTCTCGGTGAACAATCCGTTGAGCCGCTGGCGCCTACAGTATCTCGGCCGCCCCCACGGAAGGTTGAGGAAAAGCAGGACATACGGCCAACGCTGCGCAAGCGCTGGGAAGAAGCTCTACCCCTGGGAAGGGGCGAAGGTCGCTTCATGCTGGCGAGCTACTTGCAGTTCCGCGGGTTGCCTGTAAAGCCGATGCTTAACGTTCTCGAGACGGAGGCACGCCTCCACCCTAGGATGGCCTACATCGAGAAAGGCAAAGTGGTTAGCTACTACCCTGCACTGATAACCATTGTCAGGGATGCGGCTGGAAAGCCTGTCACGATGCATAGGACGTATCTCAACCGCACAGAAAATGGTGTGGTTGAGAAGGCGCCTGTGAGCAAGGCTAAAAAGCTGTTCCCTGTGGTGAAGAATGGTGATGTCCACGGTGGTGCTATTCGACTAGGCACAGCTACAGCCGGCGTTATCGGTGTGGCTGAGGGCATTGAGACCTCGCTAGCTATTCGGGCTGCTACGGGAATGCCTGTCTGGCCGGTACTGTCAGCTTCCCTAATGAGGTCGTTCGAGCCGCCTGAGGGTGTCACGGAAGTCGTTATTTGGGCTGATCGTGACCTACCCGACAGGAAAGGACGTAAGGCTGGTCAGGACGCAGCGGAAGTGCTCCAGGCTCGGCTTTTAGAGAAAGGGATTCGAGCTTCGATAAAGATCCCTGATGCACCCAGCTCAACTGATGTGAGCGTTGATTGGGCTGATGTGTACACCAGTAGTGGGCTCACGGGATTTCCCCGCAAGAGCAAAGCTGCTTAACCCTTCAAACCCTTCTGACATCCATTGTCAGGAGGGTTTTTTCATTGTGCGCCAGGCATGGCGCGCAGCGCCTTGACTGGCGCTATTCCTGAGGGTGGTGCCTCACAGGATGACTTGGGGGTGAAAGTCCCCTACGGACCCTGATAGCGGGAACCGTTAGCTGAACAGCAA
>Ga0209337_1000695_pt1 | contig 27172 bp, 43 predicted proteins | sample LinPmetageLP53_FD_184044 | JGI IMG/M metagenome (GOLD analysis project Ga0209337, IMG submission 184044) | Marine viral communities from the Pacific Ocean - LP-53 (SPAdes) (version 2) | ecosystem: Environmental > Aquatic > Marine > Oceanic | place: Pacific Ocean | collected 2010-02-08 | reverse complement strand
ACGACTGGTCAAGCAGATGCTTGTAAAAGCCTGTGCTTACTTCGCCTGAACCTGCTGCTTGAATTATGCTCATAATTAAACCCTAAGTTAAGATAGCCGTAGCACCCACAAGAATTGTATTATTCCCGCTAGCCGCAGTTACATAATATGTCACAAAATAAGTGCCTGTTGCAGCAAGAGCGGTTAAGATATCTGCGTTGATAGCTACATCCGCATGAGCATTAACTGTATGATTACCACCATTTACAAACTTAATGCAGCCTGATTGACCAGCGGCGGCATTTGTAAAGGTCATCGTTACGGTTCCTGCGGTTGTCGTAGTAAAATTATTCCCTACTGCTAAATCATAGGTCGCATCGTTTTCAGCGGTTATTGTACTGCCGATTGCTCTGCCAACTACTGTAACATTATCATTTACAGTCACAAGTAGGTTTTCATCTATGGATAAGGCTGGCGTTGTGCCTACAGCAGAACCTTTACCGATAATAAGATCATCGACACTATCATCTAAACCAACGTAAAAATCTTGAGCGTTCCCATCGAATACAATTTTTGCATCTTCTGCACCCGCATCACCTATAGTTAAGGTAGGCGTTGTGCCACCTAATGTTAAATTTGCATTTGCAGTAACCAGCCCTGTGACAGTTAAAGCCCCGCCAATGGCAGCATCGTCCGTAACGGTAAGATCGTCTTGAACCTTTAGGTCAACAACATTTAAAGATGCAAAAGCATCAACAACAGCCGCACCCGATCCTGCACCATCGAGATATACAACCTTAGTATCGCCATTAGGTATGGTTATATTTGCACCAGACCCCTGACTAATTATGATGCTATACGGGCCAGAGGCACCACTGTCCGTGGTAGCGTTTTCAATTATATGAACCCTGCTATTAGTATTCGGGCCAATAGTAATTGTGCAGTTGGAATCTAAAGCACCTGTATACTTAATATACATAGCCCTAGCTTGGTCTGTAGATCCATCAGCCACTGTGCTTGTATGAGTATTAGCATTTGTAGTTATGGCTTCTGTACCAAAGCCTAATGCTTCCCCGATAAGCTCAAGGTTTGTATTGGTTGTAGTTCCCCAAGTACCAGAACCATCGCCAGTACCTAATTCATTAAGTCTTAAATCATTTACATAGGTGCTTGCCATTTTCCTGTCCTTACGCTGCTATATCTGTCCAGTTTGGTGTTTGTGACACCGTTACACCAGCCCAGTTAGGTGTTTGTGATGGAACGATTGGTCTGTAAAGTACTTCTTCTCCCACCGCTCCTGTTGCCGTAACCCCTGTTGGGAACACACCTATTGACTGAATAGGAGCTACCGTTCCCGTGCCTAGCGTTGCAGTACTAGAATTACCTGTAACCGCGAAAGTTGCTGTGCCTGTTACACTTTCACTTCCAACCGCTCCTGTCGCTGCTGCTCCTGTTGGAACTACCAATGACCCAGCGGTTACACTTTCACTTCCTAACGCGCTAGTCCCAGCTACACCCGTTACCGCAAAAACAGCCGAGGCATCTGAAGTTACATTTCCTGCTGTTCCTGTTGCTACAACCCCTGTGACTGCAAAAACAGCCGAGGCATCTGAAGTTACATTTCCTGCTGTTCCTGTTGCTTGTACGCCAGTAACTGAAACAGCGAGAACAGCGCCCCAAGCACCTTCTCCCCAAGTTCCTCGTCCCCAGCCAGCAATAAGACCCATAGATCTACCCCATTAGGCTATTCGGATAATAGCGTTACTCGCATCCGCTGTAGGGAACTGAATTGTAAAAGTTCCTGAAGTAGATGTTTTGTTAGAACTAAAATCTAATACCGCAACAGCTTTATCACCGTTAGTGTCGTTGTATATCAACGCACCCATTGCAGTAATTGTAGCTGTAGTAAAGCTAATATCTGCAAAATCAGTAAGAGCTGTAGTCCCAGAAGTGCTTGGAGCAACTTTAGTAAGAGTGCCACCACCCGCCGCGTAAGAACCGCTGTTAGCTACTTCTCCCGTTGTGGTGTACGTTGTCGTTGCTGCGCCAAGAGTGGCTGTGGTGCTAGATTTACCTCCACCGCCCTCTGCGTACAGAGCTATCTTAAAAGCATTACCATTTGTTGCGAAATTGTGTGTTCCGAGCATCAACTCTTTTTTAAATGCTGTACACATTGCTTGTGCGATTGCCATTACAGTCTCCTTATAATATTAGCTAGATCTTCATGACCCGCTTTCAACAAAGTCTGCGTTATCGTAGCTCTTTCTTGTCTTTTTGTAAATTCAACATACGAATATAATACTTCTCGTATTTGATTCTTATAAACAAGTGCCTGTTCTTTTATAACAGGAGGAGCATTATTAGAAACAAGCAGAATTTTATCTAAAACTAGATCTACAACTTGCTCATTAGATAGACCTCCCTCGCTAGAGGTCATAACACTCACATTACCAACTTCTGCATTACCTAAATCAAGCACGTCCGTTTGCGCGATATGTCACGCCCTCTATGTCGTGTCTTCCAATTAAAACTCCCTCTGTCTGTTGAGTTTTTGTAAACTCTTCCGGCTCAGGAGAACTTAAAGACGTTTGCGGTACAATCATAAGACCTTTTTCAGAAAATCTCTGGACTAACGGGTCGTCTAATCTGTGATACCCATATAACTTTTCGTTTTCGGGAACATTAGAGTCTAGAAGAGAAGAGTTTTGAGAAACTTGTATTTTGACTCCTTTGGTCACCCCTATAGCGCACCAAAATTCTACACAAGCTCTACCCGCTTCCGCGAAAGCTACATTTGACTTATATGTAAAATCAATGCCATAAAAGCTGATACTTGCTACCTCGTTATAAATACCAAATGCAACAGCATAAGCAACTGTGTTATTGAAATAACAGAAACCTAGTTTTTTAACAACTTCGTCTAAAGGGTACAGTAGTATTTGGGAAACTCTTTTATCTTCCTCACAAGAATAAATAGGTGCTTTGTTTTTCTCTAAAAATTCTCTACCAACACCTGTTTGACTTCCAGCCAGCTCACTATCTAAAAACCTAGAAACAGGATCCATCATAAAAGTACGATCTACGTGAAGAATAGCTCCTATGCTATTAATACCCCATACTTCATCAAATTTAGTTGAGTTTATTTTAGCATTGACAAAATCAGAAAAAGTTTGACCTAAACCAACGATAGCAATAGATTTTCCTTTTAATTCATTCTTAACTTTTTTCATGTTCTATTCATCCTTACTAACCCGTCCCTATAAGCATCTGTATTTTCGCGAGCTTCTCCTAGATCTTTTATTCTTGAGAGAGCTTCGGAAAACCTTCCATTGTATAGCTCCAACATATCGGGTTCGCCCTTCATGTAAGTATATGCTTCAAACAAACTACCGTACAATATGGCGTTTGGAGCATTTTCACTTACCCACGTTAAAGTGGTATCCGCAGAAGTAGATACAACCACTCCTGTAGCACCACTTGTTCCTCCTGTTACTGTCTCACCTACAGTAAATGTTCCAGTAGGAATTATAACAACCAATTGTGTGGCGGAAGTGATTGAATTAATAGTTGTAGTTTCTGCACTTGTTCCGCCTGTTATCGTTTCATTATTAACGAAAGTTCCAGTTACATTACTAACTGTAAGAGTGAATTTACTATCTGCTAAACCAACAGGACGATAATAGTAATGAAGTTCTGTAGAAAAATTAGCATTCGGTGTTGGCGCGATTATAAAGGTGTTTATATCATACAATGAGTAATACTTAGGAACCCCCGTTGTTGAGGAATTAGGGTTGTACTCTTGAAGAAAGTTTACATCTCTTTGAAGTAGAAACTCTTTAGAACTAGAATTTTCTATTGAAAGACTAAAAGATGCAAGATAGTCGTCAGGAACTGCTAAAAACTGATTACCAGAAGTCATTGTTCCAGATACGTTCTTACGAAAATACTCTAAATCTACAGTCGAAAAAATACGTTGCTCTGCAGATTCTATAAATCTATTTAAGTTAGAAATAAAAGTAGTTTCATTATTATCTGTATAATCTTGTATAGATGCTTTTAATTGAGTATATGTATAGCTCATGGTGTATTCGCCTGTCCGCCCATACCACTATGGTTTGTGCAATAGTAATACAATGTTGGTGCGCCAGAAGCTACCGTTATTTGAGTATACGCTCCTGCATTTCCAGGAGTGCCGTTAGTAGTAACTCCTGTGGTGTACTGTGATCCTCCAGCCCAAGTGCCATTGGAAGTAGTTGAGAATCTCAAGGGGTGGCCAGAATTACTGCTATCTGATTGATCAAATCTATATGTTGACCCCTCACTTAAATTTACTGTTAACTGTAAAGACGAATTTAAGTAATATTTATTTGCGCCATAATAAGACGCAACAGTAACCGTATATGTTCCAGCTATAGCTGTTCCTGTGCCTGATGCGGTAACAGTGCCTACTAAACCCGTTCCCGTAACGCCTGCTGCGATCGCGCTAGTTGGTGTAATTACATTACCACCAAAAGTAACTGTACCTATTTGACCTCGGGCAACTGGAAAAGGGTCTTCAAATCTAAGAGTAGTTTCATTTAAAACTGGGAATTGGAATTTAGCGTTAAATATATTATTTGTATCAGGACGCGATTCTTTTAACGCTACAGCATCTGAAACATGTCTGCTAGGCTCTAACTGAGGATGTTTTTCTTCAAATTCTGAAGTGTGAACAATTAAACCCGTCCATTCACGAACTCTTTCAGGATATGGAAATCTCATTCCACTTCGATCTGAAATGAAAAAAGCATGTTTTCCTCTAGCGAAAGCCATCTAACTCAACACTCTCGGAACTAATTGAAGGCTGGTGCGGTCTCTGTCTTCTGAGGCTGCTCTAGCGAATTCTTCATCATACATAGATTTTAAAAGTGCAACTCTATCTGGTGCTACTTTAATAGATAGGTAATATGCTAAACCAGATACTAAACAAGGATAAAATCTAAACGGCACGTCAAAATCATCCGTATAACTATCTGCGTCATCAATTCTTACTAACCGATAATAGATAATCTGATCAGTAGAGTTTTCAGGAGTTTGCCATAAATATAGAACAGGGTTTACTTGACGATCTACAAAAAACTGAGAGGGTTTTCCAGTGCTTGTTTTATTAGGTAGGTTTAAATATGCACTTCGTGATATTCTATCTACAGAAGTATCCACACCACTACGACGAATAACCATCTCAAGAATATCTATAGTATCTATACCTAAAGTATAGTTTGCAGTTCCAGATGTTAGCGTTGTAGTAACTTGTTCAACAGTAAACAAATTAATGCCTCTATTAGCCCACTCTGCTAACATGATATTTAAAGAACGCCTTGCGCTTCTTAAAGAATACCCTGTTTTACCCTCACCCCCACAACGCTCGTAAGCCTCTTCAATAGCTTCAGCTACATCAATATTAAAATCTCGGGAGTTTGAAACAGCCATTACTTATCTTCCGCATAAAGATTATCGAATATCTGATTTACATCCATTGTATAGTCTAAATCTGATTTTGAATAGTGTATATGCTGTGACGGTCTAAAGTCAGGTGCGCCTTTGCCTGTTTCAAACCATGCAGGGTGTGTAACGCGAACACGATTATTAGGTAATGCGACTATGTTACCTGTCCACTTTCCTGCATCTAAAAGCTCTAAAACATGACTTTGTTTATGCTGTGCGGGGTCGTCTGCGATCTCGCTCTCAGTGTAATCTACTGTAAAATAATATTTTGCAGGAAAAAACTGGCCATCTATTTTAGCCAGCCACGGACAAGGATGAGCGCGGTCTAATCGATAAACTGCGTGTGTATGTGACATACAATCCCAAGGCTGAGCAAAATGAACAGGCATGGGTTCGGGCCATTCCTCAAAAGGCGTATCACCTACTAATGCTGTTATAGGCATTCTTGCCCACATTGCGCCCCCATGAACATTAGCGTCTTCTGTATTATCTACTTCGTAACCAGTAAACAACATTTGAAAACTTAAACAACGACTAGGCATCGTTGTTACTGCAATAGCCATAGCGTGTATGAATTCACCATGGTGTTTCGTATGGTTATGCGTGTACTCTTTTCGCACCCAACATTTAAAATGCGAAATATTGCTCTGAAGATAAGGCAAACTATTTTCCGGCCTTAACTCTTTTTATAGCGGAATTAAGACCGCCAGCAGACCCGCCTTTGGCTCGTCTCTTAACGCCGCCCATTGCACCGCCTTTAGCCATACCTTTTGGCCTACCGCCGCCCATCATTCTGTTGACCATTTTATCGTTCATAAAACCGCCATTAGCCATTTCGGTTACATCAACAGTTTTTCCAGGATTTAGCTCCTCAGCCATCCCACCGTTCATCATTTTTTGAATTTTGCCGCCTCTACGACCGCCTTTAGCCATACCTTTTTTCTTCACGACGTTTTCCTCTTCTTTCGTTTTAAAGGTTTTACATTACGAGGCTTACCTTTAGAAGGCTGACCTAAACTTACTTTCTGCCTTACTCTACTTCTTTTTTCACTTGCTGACAACTCACTAGACGTTTTAGGAGTTTTAGAAGAAATACGCTTGGAGGGGCGACAATAAGGAGTTCCACGTTTTTCACCCTTTTTTCTGCCACATTTCTTGCCAGTTCGTACATCTTTCCAATCTTCTTTAAACCACCTTTTTAAGGCCAATCCTTTTTTAGTTTTTCGAACAGCCATATTTAGCTCACAAAATTTTTGTTACTTTACGTTTATTACTCATAACTTTACCGCACCCTCTAGCAATATCAGGATTACTACTAGGGCGTTTTGCTACCTGTCTCGCAATAGATTTGCCATACCCGCCATTAGACGCTTTAGCGACTTTTTTCTTTTTACTACTATTGCCATAGTTTGCAGCACCAACTTTTCTACATTTTGCAATAGATCCTGAAGCATAGGCAGAGGGGAAAACTTTATACCTTGCTTTTACTTTATGATAACAAGCGTCTTTTGGCATTACTTTTTACCTTTTTCTTTTTCTTCTTTTTCTTTGCACCTTTAGCAATTTGCTGGGGCATACTAGATCGAGATATCGTCATAAAAACCTCTTAAAAAAGTTTTTCTAATCCGGCTACTACAACAATCAGAATACCAATACCGTATATCTTTTTATCTAAATCTTTTAGTTTTTCGTTTTGTTCTTTAAGACGTTCTTCAATATGTTGATATCTTATTAAACACTCTGCCTCATGTTTTTCTAATTTAGAAAGCATGGAGGAAGACGTCTTTTTTCGAACAGGTTTCTTAGTTACAGCCATTAACACTTCCACCTTTTACGAGCCTGACGTAAACGACTATTCGGATCTTTAGCCGCTTTTGGAAATTTTTTCATCTGCCCAGCAGACCTAGCGCAAAATGATTTACGCCTTTTAGCCGCCGCGCTACCTTTTTTAACTTTTCCTGTTACAGCTGTTTTTAATTTGCTTCCAGGATTAGCACGACGATAAGCCGCCACGCCAGCTTTAGTCATCCCTGCTCCAGACTTGGTGGAACGGAAGTTCTTTTTATTACGTTTAGGCATGTTAGCTTTTTTACGAGCCATTATTAGTAACTTTTTCTGACCTGCATAATTACTGTATATGTATCCGCAGAGGTGTGTCCAACTGTTGTAAACATTATATCGCCCGTAGATCCTGAGCTTGCAGGATTAACTAGCCCTCCGAAAGTTGTGTAATCATGATGCCCACTTTGATTTTCACCTAATTCAATACAAAAATCATCTGTACTGGCGTCAAATAAAATTTTGACTTTCATGCCATTACACTGCCACCACATTTTTTCTATGGTAGCTCCTGTGCATGCTTGACCTGATTGATTACTAGACAAAGCAGAAACATCTACTTTTTTAACAGCACTTTCTCCTGATCCATCAGAAATATTGGTGAATTTAAATATAGCAGTTTTTTGGCCATCAACTAAGGTTTGTGAAGTTACTGCATCAGCCATATCAATCTCCTGTAACAGAAGGAGGGGTTTCCCCCTCCTAAATCAATTACGCAATCTGAACGTACTCGATGATGAACGTAAACGAACCTGCTGTTGTAGCATCAACTGTATTAGTGATGTTGCAGAAAATATTTCTTGCAGCAGACGAATACTGTGGAGAAACTGGAGCAGTAGTCGCACTTTGTGTCGTTGCTACCAAAGCAGTAGTCGTCACATTACCGACAACAACGGTTGTACCGCCATCAAGGATTTCATCAGTAACCGCCGCAACAATTTGTGCGCCAGAAGAAGCAGTACCAACTTCGTAACCAATATCGCCTGTTCCAATAACTGGAGCAACGTCACAAAATATTCTAATGCTAGTAAGGATTGTGTTTGCTGGTTGTACAAATGTAGCGATAGTGGGGCTGTCACCTGCTGTGCTGTTTACAGTAACGCCAGAAGCATAGCCAACGTGCTTTACATATTTGTTGGTGAAAACACCAGTAGAAGCAACAGATGAGGTTTCTGTTATCGCACCCGTGGTCGAGTTTTTATTGATAACTTTAAAACCGTTTTCAGAGCGCACTGCTCCATTAAAAGTAGTAGTAGCCATTTCAATCTCCTGTCGTGGCTAGTGTCAGCTGCGAAATGCGGCTGTCAGGATAAAATTACTATAAATGAAAAAAGGGCAACTCGCAAGTCGCCCTTTTCTTTATTTAGTTAAGACTATGCGCCTTTAGAACCAAATACGCAACGTGGATCTGAGAACCCAAAGCTGTAACGCTCCCGAGCCTTAAACCGCATGTTGCCTGTATCGAAGTCACCTTCCATCTGGGTCTTAATTGGCGCACGTTCAAAGTGCTTTAGACCGTTAGGTGCGTCAGTCTTAATGAAAAACGCATCTGTATCAGTAAGGAAATGATTAACAACGTAACCGTCTGACAACATACCCTTGCTACGAATAGCATTGATATCGTTATCAGCAGTACCTGTTCTCAAGGTAGAAGCCATTAGCCTTTCTGCAACAAACTGAAGTGCAGGTGGGATAATTAGTTTCATACCACGAAGCGCGATTTTTAGACCACGCTCATCGGTAAAGCCAGAGATGCTGATAAGAGCATCTTCTAGAGAGGTTTCGTTCAAATCCGCATCAGTTGATGGTTCGTTAGCAAACGTACCGCCCCCTGAAAGTGGGTGAACAAGCGAACAAAGCTCAACACCATCACCACCAGTAGTACCAGAGGAGAAGGCATTGTTAAGGACGTTAGCGGCCTTAACTTGCTTTGTATGTGCCATTGAACGAGCCAAAGCGCGAGTATAACGAGACGCCAAACGGTCGTACAAGTTATCCTCAATAGCTTCCTCAGTAATAGAGAACGCTAGTGCAATGGTTTCGTGAGTAAAGCGAGAAGTGAATGACTCTTGCGCGTCATCGAAATTTACCGCTCCACCTTCATTTTTGGTTGGTGCGCTACCAAAACCAGCAAGCATTACTTCCTCTTCAAACGCACGGTCTGAAGACTCAGTATCAAAAATTTCTGCATGCTCGTTTTCATAACGATCATATTCCATTCCAAAGAGGGCATTGAGTCCTGGCTCAAGTTCTTTGGCGAGTTGTGCTCTTGAAATAGGCATTAATCAACCCTCCTACTTAGTGCCAGTTGTTTGGGAATACGCATGCTCGTTAATTAAAACGTATGCATTCGTATTATTCGAAGCTTGATCGTTATTATCGGGATCCCTAGAAATACCAATAATACGAAGCTGTGCTGTGCCTGACGCTGTAGTCGCTGAAATTTCTCCAGAAGACTTACCAGTTACTGTACTACCCGCTGTCATAGATGTAGTATCAGCGTTTGCACCGACACTAGCCTGAGCTAATGTACCGTCACACTGTACTTCATATACGATTTTTGGATCGTCATAAACTTGAGCAACAATATCCGAAGCAGTAATGCTTCCTGGATAAAAGTTCTTAAACGTAGGCTTACCCGAAGTAGGATCAGTGAAGCTACAACCTTGGAATACACCAACGCTATCGTCTGCAGTGTTGGTTCCAGGAAGAATATCTCCCCCACCACCTGCATCCATAATCACAAGCATGCCCTGAAAAATAGGACCAGTTGCTCCTGACGCAATGACGTATTCGTTAGTAGTAAAGTTGGAAACTCCACTAAGCATACGGACAGGTTTTAGTCCGAAAGCGGCATCTTTGTTAGCCATTTTTCATACCTTCCATAAATAAAAATAAGTGGCCTATTTTGTATTCGGACCACCAAAGGTTACACGAGATTGTCGATCTTTACTGATCGGCATTGAAGGATGCTGCTCCTTCATGAGGTCATTGTCTACAGCTGTCATTTGATCTGCCGTTTGGTTCTCAAAATACTGTTGACGACTTTCAGCAATTTCCTCAGGCACCTTTGCCAACATCAATCCCCCCACACCAATAACCCCCGCATGCTTACCGTCTTCAATAGTCGGGGCATCGAAGTCAGGATATTCCTCTGCGCGAACAGGTTCATATCCCTCACGAATACGACCAGAAACATTTTTACGGTCTTCAACACCGCGTGTTTCTGTACGAATCCATCTGAATTTATAGCCCTCAGGAGGCGTAGGTGCTTCAAGTGATGACGATGGACGCCAAGGTTTTCTGCGCTCTTGCGTTGAGCGAGTTTCAGCAGCGCGAGGAGTTCTTTTTGAAATTTCAGACATTTAAGCCTCCTTCACGTGTCTCGCGTATTCCTCGAGAGGAACGCCGAGTTTTTTAGCAATGGCCACTTGACTTTGAGTCAAACGAACAGTCTTGCGCCCAGATTTTACATTCCGAGAAGCAGGAGCGACGGTTTGGGCGGGTCTCCGCGCACTTCCTGATTTTTGTCCCTCAAACTTATGAGGAAATTCATTACGAAGCCTATTATTAATTTCATCATAATAGTCTTCTGACGAAGGGTCGTACCCTTCTTCTTCGATCAGTCTACGGTGAATTGAGAACGCTGTAAAGGTCATTGCTTCATCTTTTCCAAACCATTCGTTTTCATCCGCCCATTGTTTAGCTCTAGGATCAAGCGGAGCTTGAGGCTGAGCAACGGGTTGCGCGGGTTCGGGAGCGACGGTTTGAGCAGGAGCTTCTTTTTCTTGAGCCTCTAATCGAGCCTGTTCTCTTAATACTCTATCGTTTTCAACGCTTAATTTAGCTACAATTTCTTGAGCATCTGCCATAGCGTCAGAGTCACCTTCTTCATAGGCTCCTTTTAAAGCTCTTTTTGCTTCAGCTAATTGACTTTTTATACGACCTCCTGCTTCGTTTACAAGAGTAGTATTTGCTTTTGAGAAGTTGGTGCTAAGTTTATCGTTATCGTCTTTTAACTTTTTTGCAAACTCGATAGCCGCTTGTTCGCGTCTTTCAGCTTCACGCATTTTATAAGTTAAACGATCAATACGTTTTTTAACGCCTTCTGAATACTGTTCATGTTCCTCAGAAGAATCTTCAGCAGAAGCTGCAACAGAAAGTTCTTCTGTTTCTTCCTCTACCTCTACATTAATTTCTTCTTTTTCTTCAAAAAGGTCTTCTTGTTGTTTTTCTTTTACTTCGGCCATTTATTTCTCCTATATCGACATTATATCGCGGGGATCGTTAATAGTTGCAATAATCTCGTCATCATTAAGAATCCGAGGCTCTGCACCATCAATTTTAAAACGGGAACCAGCATATCTACCAATAAGTACCCAATCGCCCTCTTTACACCAAGGACCGTCTGGAAATTTATCTTTATCAGCATATGCATCGGGACCAAGACTAACCACATAACCTACATTTGTAGCAAGCCGATTACGCTCAACCGTTTCATCCGCAAGAAGAATACCACCTTTAGTTTCTTTAGATGGTGTATACGGGAGAATTAAGATTCTCCAACCCGTTGGTTTAGGGAGTTTACCTAAAGCCGAGGTTGAGTCCTCATTTTCTTGATCTGGCAAAAATTGTGCCGCATCAAATCGATTTGGCGATACTGCGGCTAGTGTTGCTGCAGTTCGGCGTTCCTTTTCCTTATCTAGGATGTGGTCAGGAACGAATAACCTTTTAGTCATCTTCGTCGTTCTCCAATCTACTTCGAGTTTCTCTCAAAGTTTGTTCAATATCGCCAAGAGCAGAGACTTGACCCATTGCGTGGTGATATTGCTCCATATTAGCAACACCGTTTGACATTAGCAGTTCGCTAATCTCTGCTTGTCGTTTTTCAATTTTATTTAAAAGATATGTAACTAAGTCCACTACTTAATACCTACAAATTTCATCCCTCTGATAGCTGCTCCGCCACCTCTGCTGGCTCCTGCAGCTAAAACTTCATCTCCACCAAAGTTTCCGCCTCTATTACCGCCTCCAGCAGCTTTTCTTACTTTATTACCTTTAGTAGCACCTGCAATTCTATCTGCATAGGTGATTTCGTCAAAAGGTTCCGCTAAAGATGCAAATTTCTTTTGTTTATCGGTCATCTCTGATCCGCCTTTAGCACGTCTTTTAACGCCTTTATCTTTTTGACCCCTAGCTTCTGCTAAATCAAACTCTAATATTTTAATTTTATCAGGATCTGTTTCGTTTTCTAACATTACCATGATTTCTCTAACTCTAGTGTTAGTCATTTTACTTCTTCCTTGTTGCTAGGGTTACATTAGCACGAAGAGCTGCAATATCCTCATCTGAAGATATTTCGGCCTGAGCTAATTGAGCTTGTTGTTGAAGTTTAGCCGCTTCAAGTTGAGCTTTTTGTTGATCAGCCATAACCTTGCGTTGCACTTCTGATTGTTGAATCTGAAGCTCCTGTTGTTTCAACATAACAATAGGATCAGATTGTCCTGTTCCTGCTGCTTGCTGAGCCATTTGACTAATCTGTTGAGTAGCCATTGCAGTAGCTTCTGCTAACGCTGCTTCTTGCTGCGGATCCATAACCATACCCTCAGCAGGAATAGGCTGTCCAATAATTTGTTCAACCTGTTGCTTATACTTCATGCCAAGGTGTTCTTGCATATGAGCCATTAATACTTGACTAGCAATCGGGTTCTTTTGTATATTCGGATCCTGTAAAAACGCTGAATGTGTAGCAACGTGAGCGTCGTGGTTTTGACTTTCAAACGCTTTTACAGGTTTACCTATCAAGGAATCAATATTCTCACTTACAGGATCTTTAGGTATCGCTTCATCTTTCGGCGGAAGAATATCATCAATATTTTGAATGCCCAAAGCAGAATACATACGCCTATACGCTTCGTGTAAATCGTGTATCTGCGGAGCAGATTGCGCCATTTGTAGTTGAGTCTGCGCCATAGTTACCCTTTGGCTCATACTAAACATTGCTGGGTCACTTACAGGTACTACGTCGATTCTATCATCAAAATCATCTACTTTAACTTGAGAGTTTGCGTTAGGAACTTGATACGGATATTCGTTGGGTAAATAATTCTTTATAACTTCAGCTAGAATACGAAGTTCTTGACGCTGAGCGTAATGAAGACGTTTATGAATAGCGGATAAAATCTTTGTACCTTGCTCTAATAGGGCTACTGTTGTACCTACAGGATTCGCTTGACTACCTTCACCTACATTTAAGTCAGTTACGGAAGCAAAACGTCTACCGCTTTCTATAAGAACGCCTAGCATCTGTAAAAGGGTCGCTGATGGCTCTTTATACGGTAAAGGCATAATAGCCTCTCGTATAGACGATCCTGGAGCATCTACGTCTCTGAATTCTCCTGGCTGTAGCGGCAAATCTTCATCGCGAACACGTAATCCTCTTGCCTTAAATCCAGCAGGTAGGTTAGCTAATGTTCCTGCATCAATTAACTGACGTAAGATCGAAGTCGCTGATTTAGTTAAGCCTCCAATCATATGGATAAGGCCAAAACCATAAAAACCCAATCCTGGCATAAACTTATAATGAGTAAAGTATCTAATTTTCTTCTTTTTAGCGTCATCTTTTTTATAATTACGACGTATAGATAAAACCTCGTTACTATCTTCATGGATTGTAACAATATACGGACAAGCTATACCTGTCTCTTCTCCGTCTTCATCTAAATGTTCAAATCCTACAAGATCAAGGTCTACGTGCATTTCTAAAAGATAAATACTGTCTTCATTTTGAACAGTTCTACGAAAACCTGTCAACTCCGCTACTTTTTCTTTAGCTTCGTTTTCGCCAAGAGAAGAACTATCGTCTTGAAGTTCTGTTTCTTTATAAAAACCATCAAACTGTAATTTACGAACGTCATTAGAGTTCATAGTAACTGTATGTGTAATACGAGGACAAGTATCTAAGTTGGATTCGGTATACGAAACGACTAAATCGTCGGGCATAACAAATTTACTGACGGGTCGATTAAACGTAGGGTCGAAATAGGTCTTTTTAAACGTAGACCCTGAAAGAGGTAGATAGAATAACATTTGATCTAGTTCTGGATCGTATTCTTCCATCACATCTAAGACCATGAAGTTCATATACTTACGAACACGCTCGGCTTGTTCTTCAACTTCTCGAGTATGCTCACCTACAATACGAGTTTGAACTGGTCCTCCTGGAGGGATCAGTTCTTTGTATGCTTGCGCTTGGAACTGGGTCGCAGCTTCCGCCAATAACGGATGGGTAACGCCAGAAGCCCCTCTGAACGGTTGATCCCGATCGTCTGTCTTAACACCCAAAAGGTCCAAACCGTCTGTATATGTATCCAACCAATCTTGACGCGATTCCAAATCGTCTTTATAAGACGCAATAAGGTCTGAAGCAAGGTCTTGAAGGTCTCTTTCATCCATGTCTTCAGCGAGGTTAGCATAGAAATCACCTTCTTCATCATTTTCGTCCTCTTCTTCGTACCCGACGATAGCACCACCGTCTTCAAGCATTACAGTATCGTCTTCAGAAAAAAGGGAAGGCTGTTCTTCCTCTATGACTTCAATTTCTAGTCCCTCAGAAGGAGCTTCAAACATTGCTACAATAGATTTTTCAACAGCCATGGCTTACCTCAATAATAAGTAAAACTCTTTAATTTATAATCTAATTCATCATCTTCGTAATCGGAGGGTTGACGTATAAACCCACCCTGCCTAAAGCGCAAAAGGGCTTGAGTAGTCGAATCCACCAAGTCGTCGTTATCTCCGTAGGGGAATTCGCACAGTTCTTCGATAAGTTCTTCCCCAAACCTTGTTTCGGGTATCCAAACCAATCCAGACTCGAAAATGGGTGCCACAGCGTTAGTCCGAGCAATTTTATCATTCCCTCTAGTAGGCGTATAGTTCTGCACAGGGATACCCATTGCTCGCAATTCTTGCGTCAAAGGCATTCCAGAAGCCTTTGCTTCGATAATAACTGAATCTGGCTCCCAATGTATATAACTTTCGTAAGCTACTTTCTTTAATTCAGGAAAATCGAGTCTATCTTTTAACGAATCAAGCAAAATAATGTGGTAATTTCCATGGTCTTCGTCATTTCTAAAGACCCCCCACGTTGTTATTGCACTAAAATCGGCTTTTTCTGACTTCGAGAACGCTGTATCATAACTTTGTATTATATATTCGGGGGTAGGAGGCTCTTTTTTATCCCAAGTTTGTATCCATTCACGTTTTATGATCGCACCTTCGCCACCTGTAGGCTCTTGCATCCACTGTGCAGCCCATTTCCCGTGTGGCAAAGAAGCACGAACCCCTTCTAGCTCTTCGATTTTCCAAAATTCAGGCCAACAAGGGTTTCCTGAAGGCATAATTGCAGGAAATTCTATAACTTCCCATTGATCAGCCTTTGGATCGAGGGCTTGTGCCTTAATTAACTGGCCTGTTAGGTCTTTTTTAGACCATCTTGTCATAACAAGAATGATTGTCCCTCCAGGCTGGAGACGTTGACGAGGTCCAGACGTATACCATTCATACGCTGATTCCATCGCCGTTTCGCTCATCGCATCTTGTTCTGAGTGGGGGTCGTCAATAATAAGAACATCAGCACCGCGACCAGTAATAGCTCCACCAACACCTGCTGCAAAGTATTCTCCACCTCTAGCGGTCTCCCATCTTCCTGCGGCTTTGGAATCTGCTCTAAGTGATACATCTGGAAACACCTTTTTATAATCTTCGGTATCTACAAGGTCACGAATTTTACGACCAAAACGTACAGCTAACTCGCCTGTGTGCGTAGCTTGAATAATTTTTAAATCAGGTTTAAGACCCAAGAGCCAAGATGGAAGCATATATGACGACATTTCTGATTTCGAATGTCGTGGACCCATATTAATAATTACACGTTTTAATTCACCCCTAGCCACGCGATTAAACGTCTGTGACATTTTACGGTGATGGTAGCCTTCAATAAACGATGGCCACATTGATTTTACAAAAGTTAAAAAATCGTCGCGTGATTGTTTACGAACTTCGCGTTGTTTTAATTCTTCGGCGATTATAAACGCTTGTTCCGCTTTTTCGCGAGGAAGGTGGGAAAAGTCTATATTATCGAGCATTTGTGCTTGACTCATATATCATCTTTAAATCAATATCTCTTAGATCATCGTCTACACGGAAAGTCTTACTAGCATCTGGGTTCTTCATTGGCGCACCCATATATGACGGTCGTGATACAGCTAATTCTCTTTGCATATCCATATCTACCATAAATCCTGGCTCTGGATCCATATCAGAAAGACTATCCATATTTTTAGATTTTAAAACAGAATTAATTTCACCGTCTACTTTTTCTATAGCTTTCCGTAAAGTCATTCCTGGATTCATAGCCATAAAATCTTCAATTAATTCTAAAGTAATTGGAGATGATAATGCTCCTCCTGCGTCACCTTCTACTTCAACTAACCTTACAAGTTCTCTTTTAGCTGACGCTACTTCATCAGAAAAATCACCTAAAGGTTTATCTAAAAGTTCTTCTTTATTTTTAGAAGACGGTGCAGCAAGTTTAGGCATTCCTGCTAATCCTTCTAATTCTGTTTTTAATTCATTTAAATGATATACACCTTGTAAATCTCCTTTAGGAGAATCTTTCGTTAAATAAAAAACATTACGAAGTTGATTTTGTACAAAAGGTAAATTATCTAAAAGCGAAGAACCAGTAACCTCGGGCAATGTTTTTGCAGCAGCTTTTGTAGCTGTCGCCGCACCCATCGGTAAATCACCGATTACTTTTGCAGCTCCTGTTGCGGCTATCGGTAAAGCTGCAATCCCTTGCGTAACTTTCCGACGATCTAAATCTACAGCCTCAGTCGGACTAGCTTTTGGTAATATCCGTTTTATACCTTTAGCCATAAGCGCAGTTGCTGGAAATGCTTCAAGCGCACTTAACCCAACCGTTGCTGCACCGATACCTTTTCCAACTAAATCATCCGCACGTTTAAATTCCCGCGCTCCTTCTTGGCCACCGAAAACTGCTTCAGCTGGGGAAAAAGTAGCCGCACCTAATGAATCTAAAATCGACTCTGCGTTAGGGTTTCCAAAAATATCTTGGGCTAATTCAACAGCTTTATAATTATCCATACCAAATTTATCGCGTAATAAATTTGCTACAGTCCGAGTAGACCGTTCACGAAACGTAGGGTCGTACGCTTGTATACCCGTTGCTTTTGATAATAATTCTTCGCTAGTTTCCATTAAGGAGCCATTGATGCGCCAAGCATCTGTTTTTGAAAATCAGCTAAAGCATTTTCCTCTTGTTCTTGTTGCATTTTAGCAACAGTCATTTTATAACTATTATATATATTTTCAAATTGTTCTGGATCCATTTGGTAAAAAACATCAGGGTCTATACCCATAGCTTGACCAACTTCTTCTTGAGCATCTAATCCTGTTTCGGTTGAACTTAATGCCGCATCTATCGGTAGCCCCGCAAGACCAAACGCAGCTTTAGGTAATGCTCTTGCTGCTCCAGTTAAAGCTGCTACCCCAACATTACCACGTTTAAATGTTTCGCCAATATCTATAGAACCTTTTTTATCGAATACTCCTTCTTGCATCGTTGATTTTAACATAAAATCAAAACGATCTTTCGAAAGAGTCCCTTTATCTAATTGGTTCTTAGAAGAAGCGTGAAAATCATCAATTTCATTTAAATCTTTAAAAAAAATATTTTCAGCGTTAGGTCGTTCAACACCGTTTTTTATATTTCTATCGAATGCGATATTAGCATGTTGATACATCGCTTTTCTAGACGCTTCGATTATTTCGTCAGGACTAACGTCCATCGACCTCGTAACTGCGCCACCTAAAATTCCTGGAGCTTTTCGAACTCTTTGAGAACGATCGAGCATATTACCCGTATCAATATTATCGGGATACCTTGACGCTTTATCAGCACTAAACCCGTACCATTTACCCGCGCTTTCAGGAGTATTTAATGGCGCACTATATGATTTAAGTAAATTTTCACCACGGTACGCTTTAATATTTTGATTAGGATCAACGGCAGAAGAGCGTGGACCAACAGGATCTGTAAAAAGATCTGTAGCCCCCGCTCCTTGTTTCATTAAGTCTACAATATCAGACATTTCTAGTAGGAATCCCACTTATCCCATAAACAGGTCTTCGATAATTTGGACCTAAATATAAAGTTGGATCAAAAGTAATAGGACCATCTATACCTTGATATTGTTCTTGGGCAAAAAGAGCAGGACTACTTGCTATAGCAGTATCGTCACTTGGAGCAGGAGGGTCAGAAATAATCGGGATAAGCGGGGGATCACCGCCATCTCCACCGCCTTGATCGAAATTTTGGTATGGAGCATATTTTTCATTATAACTACTTTCGCCACCAAACATCCGTTCAAGAAAATTAGGACGATCATAAACCCCGACATCTACCTGAGCATTATCACCGCTAGTTAATCCAGGAATATCAGGCTGTCTGTTAATTAAACCTGTAGCTAATTGCGAAGCTCTATCTATAGCTTTTGTTCCTGCGCCGCCTGTTGCTACATTAAATAATTGACCTAATCCCCCTTGACCTTCAGCAGATACGAAAGGGTTTCCGTCTGGACCTAATTGACCTTCGATCCCTAATTCTCTATTAGCCCCTGTTAATGCCTCTAAAGCAGCTAACGGTATTCCTAATGGAGTAGCAGCAATACCTAATCTCGCTAGCATTTCCGCATCATTCATTTCACGGGGTCTACCAACAACACGTCCAAGATTAGTTAAATCACCCTCACTTAATCCAGAACGAATTGTATTTGGCTTTTCATATCTCGAAGGATCTTCGCCTAACTGTCTAGCTTTATCAGCATAAGTTTGAACTCTAGACGGGGTACTCGTTCCTTGTAATTGTTGTTGCCTTGCGTATTCAGCTTTTTCCGCATCACTAAGGTTAAAGTTCTGCATAGTCGTAAACATTTTAGCATCGCCAAAAGGATCTTTATACCTATCGTACGCATTATTACGAATAAAATCTTGTGTACCTTTAGTTAAATTACCCCGTTTATCAACATTTAAACCTAATTTATTTGCAACGGTTTCAATTCCTCGACCAAACATTGTCGAACTACCCGCAACGGGATTATTACCAAACGGGTCCGTATCCGTAATTCCCGCAATCCTTTCATATTCGGATTGCGTAAAATTTTTATTATCCGTTAAAAAATCACCTTCTTCATCGAAAGTTTCTTTCGTAGGATCATAACTTCCTGATCTTCTTTGTTGATCTAAATCAGCTTCTGTAAGGGGAACGCTTAGATTTCTTGCATTTAAAAAATCAGCTAAAGTTCCTGTTGGAACAGTTGAAGTTTGACCAACACGACGACTAAAATTTTGACTACTAGGATATTGTGGAGATACATCTATAGACAAAGGAGAAGGTTGAGATAACGCTTGTTCTCTAGCAAATTGCGCACGTTCATCTGCTTGAAGTTGTGATTGACGAGCTGCTGCTTGTTGAGAAGCTATCGCTTGTTGGACAGCTTGTGCTTGATCCGAACCGCCACCACGATTTATTTCGTTTTGCGCTTGTTGGGGGGTTTTACCTGCGAATTCAGTTGTACCAAATTGAGCCTGTGACCGTCCTGGAGACATGCCCCGATCTTCGCCACCGTCATTACCGCCTTGGTTTCCACCGCCGCCTCTTGAACTACCACTATTTCCTGAACCGCTTCTAGTATCTTGGCTACCGCCCATTCCTGGTTCTGGCATCTTAAACCTCCAACAAAATGTATGCGGAAAAAGATACACTAATTTTTTACATCTGACTAGGGATCTTGGACCATTAACTATGGTATGAGTGTCTTATTCAAATTTTTGTAAAATTTTTTGCCGTATCTCGAGGCTGCTATTATCACGATGTTGTTATATAGGAGTCCCGCGCCCGTTTAGGGGGGTGGGGGTACTAAAAAAGCCCTACCTGTTAGGGTAGGGCTAGAGGGGGTATTAGCGGCGTTTTAAGCCCCGTAGGGCGGGGGCTAGCCCCCTACTTTAAGTAGCCCCCCTTGCAATAACCGCTTGCGGTAAAAGGTAACGATACGAGTAGCCCCCTGAGTGGTAGCTAATACGCTATCCTTAGCGTCTAGGGCTTTGATTAACTCAGCCTGTGTAGCTGTACCGCCTAGCTGGTCTAGCTGATATAGTATAGCCTGAGCCTGAGCCGGTAGGGGCTTTTCAAGCGCGGCCATTTTACCTACTACGTCATCACCTAGGGCTAACTTAATATTACCGCGCCCATTAGCACTAGGGGCGGGGACACCACACCTAGCTATTGAAGCGGGGTTAGCGGTAGGGGTTTCAGTAGCACCGTTAGAAGTAGGCTTTGAAATTGACTTGTTCATAATGTACATCCTTATTTAGGTTAAGTGCTAGGGGGCTAGCCCCCCTTGCTACCTTTATAATTATAGCGATTTATTTACTATAGTAAACCCCCTTTTTTACACTAATTTCTTATTAGGCGATAGGTTTAGACTATTACTATAGTAAGAGAAAACAACGCCAGTCAGACAGTCAGTCAATCAACGCACCCGCACGAAAAGAGAGCGTGAGCGAGTTTGTACTCACGCTGCTGCTTTCTTATGATGATGAAGAGTCTCTCCCCCTTTCCCTCTCCATCTCTATGGCAACCCACGACCAGAAGCCAACGACTGCAAACCACGTGAAAATGAATAGTACGATAATCTTCCACTCTTCCATGATCATGACCCCAACTGCTGGGCGTGACGCCAACCAATCATCTCCATCATAAGGTCAGCTTTATCGCGACCACCAGCGACACCTGTCTCATTTTCTACAGCGTCTTGAAACAAGAAAGAGACTTCCCTAGGAACATGATAAGACTCACCGTCCATCCAACGAATAGATCGAGCGTGGATAGGGTCTAGAGAAAGAAGACCATACTTATGATGGGACAGATAATCAAAACCATCGCAACCTACGTCCCCATACTCAGGTAATGAGACTAGAGACAACTGACCATTTACAACACTAACAGCTTCCATAACTTTCTTCCTTTCTATAACTAACTACTCTTATACTATAGTATAGCGCGCCCGTGAAAGCTACAACAAAATAAACAAAATTATCAGCCGCCGAGTGCGAGTCAATCAGTCAGACAATCAATACCTTTGATAAAATCAAAGGAAAGAAGTCAATCAATCAATATGCGTGCTGCTTATGATGATGAAGAGTAGTCAGTCAGTCACTCAGTATCAGAGGCTGATGAAAGGGCGACCAGCAAACGCCAGCCGCCCAAGGGAGAATTAGTCGAGCTTGATGAACTCCATTTCAACCAAGTCTTTGCGATAGAAGTCATAGATACGCTTAGGAGCTTGGACAGTCTTGAGACCATTATCCAGTAATGCATCAACGATCTCGCCTTGCGTAGCAGACCCGCCCAATGCTTCAAGAGTATTCAGGATAATCATCGCCTGACCAGCAATCTTACGATTAGGTATTTCCTTAGTCAAGAGAGTGACCCTACGACCATTAAAGCCTTTTGGTGCAGGCTTAGGAATACCAGAGTTACCGACAGGATCGACAGCTTTCAGCGGGATGCGCTTTGGCTCCGGAGCTGGAGTGATGTCTTTAGCTGTAAGGCGTTGAGTCTTCTTCTTTGCTGCTTGTGCCATGTGTGGCCTCCATTCTACTTTCTAAGGATAGGACCGCCCTATCCATGTTCTTAATATAGTATAGTAAAGCACGAAAGTAAAGTCAAAATAACCTACAAAATAAACAAAATAATCATGCTAGTCAAAGCCGAGATATACCACGAGTCAATCAATCAGACAATCATTCAATCAATCAGTCTTTCAGTCAAACAAACATCGCTCAAAAACTGAGGCCAGTCAATCGGTCCAACGTATGATGAAGCAGTAGATGATGAAACACCATGGTCCATTAACCGTAGGGCATCACCACCACGATGTAGTGTCAGGGCTTTAGATGATGAAGATGCCACCAGGATCCATGAAGCACCACCAGCCGCTGCACGGCGCATGTGCCACGAACATTGGAACGGGGATAGTGCAACTCGGTCATTAGATGTACACTTTAACTCAAGCCAAAACTCACGACCACCATAACAAGCATTGACGTCAGGTACTCCCTGCTGCAACGCTCCCGTCTCGATCCTCTGCCAATGGACCTTCGGCATGTTCGTCTTCAGTGCTTGATACAATTTCTTCTCTGTGCTGTACATCGTTCACTACTTTCATGTTGTCACCGTCGAGCAACTGCTTTAACTTTGAAGCAAGCTCTTCGTCTGACATTGTTTCAACCTTTGATACAAGTACCTCCTTCTTCTCGATATACAGCCCAGCGACTCGGCCTCTCGAGACCTCAGCCGAAATAGCTGCACTGATTTGGCCAGTTATCTTGGCCTCATCGCGAAGATGGGAAAGCTCTGTAAGATGCGAGTCCATGGAGACAACCGCACGTTCTTGTTCAATCTTGATTAGTTCTATGATATGATTACCGATGAGAGGATTCTTGCGAAGTAAGGCAGACCCTTGAACTTTTGCTCCAAATTTATGTTTTGTGAACCCTGCCTTGCGAGCAGCCTCGGCTCCTGACGCTCCTTGTACATACAACTGGCAGAACTTTTTATGAGCTGGTGTTAGTGGTCGTAGTCTCTTACCGTCGGGCGTGACCCAATATAATCCGCACTCTGACGGTTCTACTGGTGTGTGTTCTAAAGTGTCCAAAGAGACTGGGGGCTTTGCCAAGATCTTCTCCATTATGCTTAACAAAGTAAATATAATAGTTTCTCTTACCAAGCGCAACAACTAACCAATGTTGTTCTGTGTAGGTTTATACAAGTGGTGTATAAGAAACTTTTGCCCCGACGTCTTATCGTTTCTATGACATTTGACAACCCTATGATTTATACTATATTAAATCTCATAGTCCAAGATCCAAGGTAGAAGAGCAACACAGCAAGTATTATGAGATTATGAGATTATGATCTAGCTTTTCGTCACTCAGACACTCAAACCTGTAGGAAATAACATTGGGGGCAAAAGCCCCCAAGTTTTAGATAATTTAATCAAAAGACTTATAATAACGAAACACTGTACCAGTGTCCCCACCTTCTCCAGGATAACGATGGACAATATATACATAGTCAGTATCTTCACCGCGATCGACAACTATTTCATTACCGTCAATCCAAGGAGTGCGAGCTAACTCATCAAACCATACTTTATCCATAATATCGGGAAAATCAGAAGCGTCAGCACCGACCCAAACATCGACACCGCCCCCATCCATAGGAGACCAATAACACATCTTTCTAAGATTTCTTTTAGGCTCTGGAATATTCATAACTTTCTACCTTTCTTTAATATATTCTGAAACATCTTCTTCAGTGTTTAGACCATAAGTGTGGCCTTCTTCATTGCCTTCGTGATATACTTCGAGCATTGGGCAGATATTTTGGCGAGGAAAACAATCAGGATCATAGAATACGCGGTCATAAGAACCATCACGATACCAAATAGCACTTACGCTAGTTTTAACAAACTCACCGATGCCTGATTGTTTACAACATTCTTCAAGTTTTTCTGCAGCGAGCGCAAAAGTTTTTTCAAATGTTGCTTTTTCTACAGCATCAAAATTTTCTATAGGTTTTGGCATATTCATAACTTTCTACCTTTCTCTATTTACTATAATTATATTATAGTATAACAAAGTTAACAATAATACTTACAAAATAAACAAAATAATCATGGGGGCAAAAGCCCCCATAGTTTTATTTCTCCTGTAACTCTTTGTATAAAAGATATTCGATAGCCATGGGGTAGCTGACTTTTTTAACGCCCCACCGATTAGCGAGTATCTCACATAAGTTAGCAAGATCTTGCTTGACCTCGGGCTTTACTTTGATAGGGTTATCCCAATGCATGATTACCCCCACCATTCTTGGGCGTCGCTGGCTGGACCATATGACGAATGATTATCCTCCACGAGAGAGTTATCAAAAACCTCAGGCATCTTATCGACCAAGAACGAAGAGCGGCTATCGAAACTACCCAGCACCACAAGAGTATCGGTAACGTGATACACTAGCCCCGTAGACTTAGAAAAGGCAACAGCTTCGTAGCCCTCTGGCCAGTAACCATACTGGTCTAGCAAATTAACGAAGGGTACAATTTGGTTTACCCCAAATTTCTTCATCTGATCGAGTGTACCCATGAGGCGGTCTTGACAACCCTCGCGCTGTGCATAAATGTAAATCATTCTTTCTACCTTTCTTTATTAACCGTATATAAATTATAGTATGACAAAGGCGCGAATAATAGTCCCAAAATAAACAAACTAATCACCCTTTAACACGGTCGATAGCGGCATAGAAAGTTTCCCAATGAATACCAAGATTAGCATCAAAGTTATTTGCTATAAGATGTAAAACGTCTTCGGCTTCGTCATCTGTAACTTTTTTGTTTTGATCAGAGGCGGCCTGATGTACGTCCCCTATATCCCAATCGTCTCGTAAGATAACTTTTCCATCAATAATTTCAGTATGTGCCATTTTTGCCTCCTAAAATAAAAAAGCCCCAAGGTTAGCGGTCAACCTTGGGGCGAGTTGAGGGTCAACCTTTTGGCTGACCCCACATCTTTATGCCGCTGATGCGTACTCGACAGCTTTTGAAAGAGCCTTAGCTTTTCGGTTAGCCCCTGCACCAAACCATGCGCTATGAAGGGCGTTACCCTCTGCCGTGCCTCGTCTCTGGTGGTCTTCGATATAGGTCACACCGTTTAACGCACCCCACCATGTACCCTTGGCTGCTTTGAGAGTAGCTCCTGGAGACTGGTCGATGGATGAAAGGACCATCTCGGAAGTCTTGTTAAACTTCTCTTGCATGACGAAGTCGTCTTTGACAGATGACTTACCTTTTTCGATAAGTAACTGTGGCTGGTACAACTCAGCGATATAATCCATAACGCTCTCTGTCTTGAAAGTCTTAGAAGCAAGGAACTCGGCTTGCTCTTTAAACTCCTGTACTCGCTGAGTAGATAACCCTAGAGCTTCTTCAGCAGCTGTACGGACATCCATACTAAACTCACGGATATGAGGCATACGGAATGCTGCACCGCCCTGACTAAGAGCCATCGTCAAAGTATTATTACATACGACTCTAATAGGAGTAAACTTGATGACCATAGCTTTACCAGCAACGTGGGGCTGATTAATGAGTAAATAACCTTTAACCTCATCACCACCAGCAAGCTCAAAGTCTGCAGCGATCTTAGCTAGACCCCAGATCTCAGAACCACCACGCAACGAACCAGCAGTCTCCATCTTCATATGACCAGCTTCGGTAAACTTCTTCATGAAGTCGAAGATCTCTTCGTTTTGGATAGGAACGTAATCGTCGCCACAATGCGAAAGGATCTTATTATCGCTATCTCGAGTAATGAAGTGGTGACCGTCGGCTGGCATAACACCAACTTTCTCGTGCCAATTAGCTTCATCAAGAGTATATGCGGGACGTTTAGAAACTGTCCAATCAAGCTGTGCAGCTTTTTGCATCTGCAACGGTGTAAGATCGTCAGTTACTTCGATACCCAAGCCATGCCAAGGAACCTGTCCTGCATAAGCCATAGTTTCTACTTCGTGTGCCATGATTTTCTACCTTTCTTGCACGTTTAACTTATAATATAGTATAGCCCACCAAAACGGTGATTACTATAACAAACTACTGGTAATTGCCCCTATTATCAAAACTATTAAAATACCAGTAAGGATCGTCGACAAACGAAACCGTGGTTGAGTAACCACGGTCGCTTGATCAAGATGCATATTTATTAATCGTCTATTCATTTGATATCCCCTCGTTTTTTAAGGTTTTCGTATAAAGCTGTTTGAAAGAGCTTCGGAAATGTTGGTGAAATATTTTTCATTTCTTCTACTAATTCGTCAAGCTCCCAAAAGGTTAACTCTTTTATACGATTTGCCAAAGAATGAATTTTAATATCTTGAACGCTATTCATCTTCATACTCCACCCAACCGTCAGGACCCCAAATACTCAAATGAGATCCAGCTTTACTTGACTTTTGAAGAGCCTTAGCAAAAAGAATAGCATACTCTTCACGATGAAACTCTCCGTAGATAAAACCATCTTCTTGCACTTGATAAGGGATACCGCTTGGATACCACTGCCTATCGGCGATCTTTTCTCGCCAAGCTTGAGGTAATTCAGTCATCTTTCCTAAACTCCTTCATCCATGTGTTTACAACTTCTGTAGCGGAATGTCTTGTTAAGCCAAACTCTTCCATGACGTATGCCGTAGCACCAAACATATTTGTTTCGCCGCTCTCACGAAGATCATCGAGAAACTGTTTATAACTATTGCTAAGACCGCCTGAGCTACCCATTAGTATTCACTCGGTAACATAAGTAAGCCATCCGTCAAATAGAATTTATGCTCCATACCAAGGGATGAGTCTTTGAATAGATCGGTATACTTAATATTACGAGTATGCAAGGTCACAGGACCATCACCTTTATCGCCATCTGTACCAACAATTACTGCACCGTCTTCGTTAGGCGTAACGGTTATAGCAATAAAATATTCTTCATCACTAAGCAACGGTAGGAACTCGGTAGCAACGATATCCATGAACCAATAAGCCCCGAACTTTTCGGCAAAATATTTCGTACCGTCAGTTAAACGAAGCTCTGGAGTCATAGGGAGTTTATGCGAATATTGATTTAGGCTACCAGTAAAAGCATCTAAATCAAAAATAAGATCTCTTGCGTTATTCATTTT
>Ga0209337_1000694_pt1 | contig 27207 bp, 20 predicted proteins | sample LinPmetageLP53_FD_184044 | JGI IMG/M metagenome (GOLD analysis project Ga0209337, IMG submission 184044) | Marine viral communities from the Pacific Ocean - LP-53 (SPAdes) (version 2) | ecosystem: Environmental > Aquatic > Marine > Oceanic | place: Pacific Ocean | collected 2010-02-08 | reverse complement strand
ACGACTTAGTGGGCGACTCAGCGTTGAACGAAAGCGCAATATATGATCCACCTACCGTTACCCTAATTCAAGGGTACGATTACCCCTTTAAAGAAGGCAATCTCATGGGTAGAGGGCAGAAGTTCCACAGTGATTTTTCCTACAGACGTGCTATAATTATTGGTAACAATAATAAATAGTGGCAGACAAAGAAGATACATTTTTAACCGCAGTTGAGAAAGGGGTGGGCCCTTTTGATCCAAATGGTAGTGGGTATGACAATGTTATTGCAGATCAAATAATTTCTAGTAATCCTTCTTCAATAGATAAACCTTCATGGAAGCCACGAACCCCTGTTTACGGAGCTAGTAAACCTGCATTTGAAGAGGTAGCTAACAAAGGAGATTTTGCGGGGTGGGTGTGGCATCCTGAAAAAAATGATTGGCTTCTCCACAAGGGTAGTTTTCACCCTGAAACAGGTAGATTATTAAAGGGAATAAAACACCCTACAATTTCAGAAACTTTTCAAAGGGAAGCAAAACTAGGTAATGAAATAGTTAAGAGAAAAGATGGATATTATTATTCACAACCCAATAAAAAATGATAGCAATCTGCGTAGGACACTCTCGACCAAATGATTCAGGAGCAGCTTCTGTTTCAGGTATAACTGAATGGGATTATAATTCCGAACTTGCTGAGATGATTGGCAAGGAATTACAGCAACCGTATAAGATCTATACCTCTTATCATGGTGGTAGCTACGTTACGGCTATGCGATGGTTAGCTAGAAAGCTCGATGAGGATAGTGTAGATACGGCTATTGAATTACATTTTAATGCTGCTACCCCAAAAGCAACGGGACATGAGTGGCTTCATTGGCATACCTCTGAGAAAGGACGCTTACTTGCTCGTACTCTAAGAGATTCATTTGAGGACTCTTTCCCTCAGTTTACTAGCAGAGGCATTAAAGGGCGTAAAAAGGGTAGTAGAGGGGCTTACTTCTTACGGGCTACTTCTATGCCAGCATGTATTACAGAACCATTTTTTGGGACTAATAAAGAAGATTGGGAATTGGCTACTAAGAATAAGAAAAGTATGGCCTCCGCTATTGCTGGTGGGATATCCTTATACACAGAGCTTTCAGAAAGGTGGTAAAGTGGATCTTCCTAAATCAATTACTATTGGAGGTCAGAAAGTTAAAGTAAAACTACAAAGTTTTAATGACTATGATGGGTATACTTTTGGGCAGTACTTTCATGATGATAAAATCATACAACTAAATCCTGATCAGTCGGATAAAAACTTAGTTATAACGCTAAGGCATGAAATGATGGAAGCGGCTTTACTAATATCAGGAGTAGGGTTTTCTGATAATTATGAACAGGAAGCCGTAGTACGTTGTATGGAAGAAATATTCTTCCCAGCGTGGAATACCTTCCTTAAAAAATAAAATAATTTTGTCTAATAAAAGAAAAGGTTTTGAAGTTAAAGATAACTTCGTTGTATACACTCCTACCAGTGATGATTTAGTTGTTGCTCATAAACGATCATGCGAATTGGGAGTGCTTCCCAATTCATTTACTCAAGGCGTAGGGCGCATGGCAGGTTACTTAGGTGAGATAGCGGTACATAAATATTTAAAAAGGAGTAAGTATGTTGGCGACTCAGTGTTCACTCACGACTTAGAGTATAAGAAACGTAAGATAGAAGTTAAATCTAAATCTTGTGCTACTCCCCCAAAGCCCCATTACTCCGCTTCAGTTAATTGTAAGAAACAATTTATGCCTGACAATGACGTTTACTTTTTTACACGAGTACGTAAAGATTTTATGATTGTTTGGATTGTTGGTTGGTTACCTACAACAAAACTTTTAAAGAAAGCTACTTATAAAAAGCGAGGTGAAAAAGATACTGATGGGTTTGTTTATAAAACGTCAGGGCTACATATTGATATAGAGGAGTTGCAGTCTGCTACCTTATTTCAATAAGTTTCTTCAGGGGTAGCAATAAATATTGGGTAACCTTTTCCTATTGATCCTGCTACATTAAACCAAAAGTATTCTTCCGCTTCATCTGGTTTCATTTCTTTAGTAAGTATATTAATACATCTTTCTATTGAGTACACAGCCCTTGTAGGATCTTCTTCTAGTGCGAGCCCGATAAAAGCTTCATCAAAGTCATCAGGAACTATTATGTCTTCGTCAGGTGCGTTGACCTCACAGAACTCATTAATTTCTTCTCTAGTCATCAGAAGTACTTATATCCCATTTTGAATCTAAATCAATAGAGTAAATTCTAAGGTTGTTTTTATAAACAGAAGTTATAGGTCGTATATCTTTGTCAACTTTACTAGCTTCTTCCAGTGATTGCATACCACGAATCATCCAACCCATATTACTTGTTAGGTTATTCAAAGGCTTGTTTCCGTTTAGGTCTTGTATTTTAGCCATTAATTTAACGACAGTCCCTTTCCATACGGGCTTATCATATCCATACTCTTTTAATGTTTCGGCAAAAAATTCTATAGCCTCTATCAACACAGATCTATTTGAGTTAGCAAATGCAGCAGCATCTATTTCAGGATCTATGTGGGATTTAATACCGAACCTTGAGTCCCCTTTTATGTCTTTCGGTATTACGTATTCTAGTAACCACTGAGCAAAGTGTGGTAATTCTTCTTCCATTGTACTTTCTATGGCCGTATTACTAGCTTCTACTACATTGAGTAGTTTAGAAAAATCGCTAGAAGCATCATCTGATATACGCAGGGCAATTATCTTATCCCTGTTACTTGAGTCTAATGCAGGTATAACTGATAAGCTTGTTGCGTCCATATTTAAAGACATGATAACTCTCCCCGCCCAACTGATTGTTATAGAGTTTTCAAATTTAGCTTGGTACTCTATCCTTGGGTTAGCCGTCGCTTTCTTAATGAGTTCAGTAGCTCTTCTTTGTTCTGCAAAAGAAGCAGCAGAGGTTGTATCATCGATAACCCAAGCAGCTACCTGACCTAATTCTTTATTGAACTTACTGTCACCACTTAAATAATCAGAGGCATCTGCAAAGCCACCGAGTAAACCCCCTATAAGCTTATTAGATAACAAAGATTTCCCTTTGTTTGTTGGCCCCACTAATAATAAAGCGTGTCCTTGTTTTGATTCTTTATATAGAACAGCCGAATATATTCTTTGTAACCACGCATAGAAATAGTTTAAAGACTGCTCATCTTTAAAAAACTGCTTTAACCATTTATCAATAAAAGGCCACTTTTTCTTATCACTATCCCCCGCAGGTTGTATTGCTTTTAAGGTACTGGTATTTAAAATCTTATTTGGTCCCGATTGAACTACTGTAGCTTCATCAAATATAATAGGGGCTACTTCGTCAATTCGACTATCACGTTGTATTATTAATACAGCGTTCTCTAGCTCACTTAACGGCTTTCCTGCACTTGCTCTTTTGTTAAACCCTGCTTGCCTTAGTTCTAATTTGAGTTGGTCTTTATCTATCATACAAACACGATCATTTATTTTTGTATAAAAAGTTTTTCCTGTAAACCAGTACCGCTCTATGAGATAATCTAATTTTTTATTTTCGTAGTCTTCAACAAACTTTTCTCCGAATATTTCCTTCCACGTTAAGAAACCCTTACCTGCTCTATCTGAGTAGCAGATCATACCATCTTGTGTTATCTGACACCCTTCTCTTTCAATACCGTCATCAATCCAAAATAATGGTCCCCTTACACCTACTTCAAATGGATAAGGCCACCTACTATTATACTTAGTATTTTCACGTACTTCCGTTTCAACAGCATCTAATGGGATACTTAATGATGATGGAGCTTGTGGGGGGTTTTCAATACCTGTTTTAATTAATAATTTAACGTAGAGCTCTTCAGGTATCCTTTTGTTTGTAGTGTGTATTATTTCACCTAAGTAAAAATACTGGTGTGGTAATAAACAAGACTCATCAAACCCTGCAAATAACCTCCTTACTTTAAGTCTATCGGCTAACCTATTAATAAAATTCTTAAACATCCTGTCATCTATGAGCAGTTTATCCTCGAACTCCCATATTAAACGGACTCCTCCTGACGGTGTTCTTGTTATCACTGTAGGTGGGTACGGACCACACTTGGTTAATAGTTCATCTACTAACGTGTCCCAATCAGGAGTTATGTTATCGTATTCGACAACGAAGCCCCACATAGCACAAACTTTATTCTCGCCCCTTTTTGATATACGTGTAGACCCTACATTCCCCTCGAACATTGAATAGAAAGCGTAATCTGTATCTGGGTGATTAGACCACGTTCGCCTTTGTATTTTGTCTGTAAACTTTTTTGGAGCTTTTGTAATTTCTGTGAGGGCTTTGACTGCGTATGTTTTATGTTCGGATAGGTTTTTTAGGTATTTGTAATGCATTTTTACTTTTCATATTTATCCAAAATTTTACCTTCTGCATCTAGGGGAATATCAGGTATCCATTCTGGAGGTGTTCTCATTTCTTGAATAATTAACTCAAGCGTTCCTTCTGCTTCGTTTTCGTCCACCTCGACAACTACTTCGTCGTGGACGTGAAAAATAATTCCCAGACCTCGTTTTTCGAGGCGGATGAGTATATCTGAAAATATATCTCTTGCAAGTGCTTGTGATGCATTTTCTGATAAAAGTCCTCCGTATAACTTTACAGGTATTTTCTTAATGCCTTTAGCGATCATAGCCATGTAGTTTCTCCTACCAAATTGAAGTTGATTTTGTATCACACCATAGTTCAACGAACGACCTGACGGTAAGTCTACAACAAAATCAGTACCTAATGAATAGGCTACGTGCAACTGGCGTTGGAGTTTGTTCCAAAGGGACACAACACGTTTCATTTTTGTCCTATATAAATGTACGGCCTTGACAGCTTCTTCCTCATCCATGTTAGATATCAAAGCAAATTTCTTTGCTGATACAGAATAACCACATCCGAGAACCATAGTCTTAACTAAATGTCTTAGTGAGGGGTCTTCATCTTTTAGTACCCCTTTTGATTTGTCCCACTTATCAAAACGGATTGCAAACGCTTCGTATATGTCAGCACTCTGTTTAATTTCTTCTAGGGATACTTGGTCTTCCGCTAACCAACAAAGTGTCCTGACTTCAATTTGAGATAGGTCAACAACAACTAACTTCTTACCCTTCTTTGGAGATATTAAACTCCGTAAATTAACTCCAAACATTTCACCTCTAGGTAGGTTCTGTAAGTTTAGGTTACCACCGCTCCCACTAAATCTACCTGTATGGGCTCCGTGATACAGTATACCTCCGTAGTATCTTTGATCCCCCATAGTGGCATACTCAAAAGACTCTAACTTTCTTTTGAGGGAGTTTATTCTTCTGTAATTACGCACAGCAGAGATCCACTCATACTTACCCTCATGTTCTTTTATCCACTTGTTAGCGTCTTCATCTGTGAGAGCTAGGCTCGCAGGGGGTACCAGACCCTCTTTCGTACACTCTTCGTTAAAAGCTTTTCTAGATAGAATAGGTTTATCGTCAATCCAAGGTATAGCGGTTTCCGCTTTAAATAACTGTTCGTTGATTGTTATCAGGGATTGTTTTAACAATTTAATATCAATGGGTATCCCTCTTTGGACGCATCTTCTATTAGCAAGGCTAATGTCTCGCTCTCGTTGTGGCCATTTATCTTCTAAGTCTAACCATAGTTTTAAACAAAGCTCAGAGTCTTTTAATGCGTACTCATCTACTTCATCTTGAAATTCTTTTGTCATGTCCTCCCATCGTTTACCCGACATGTTGTCTCTAGTAGACTTATCTACCTCTAAATTATAAAGAGTGATTGTGGCTCCTTTCAGTGATCTTGGTAACCCACAGTAAGCTGCTAGGTCTGCTGTACATACCCACTCAGCGTACTCAAACTTTTTCCACCAACCTTGATCCACTCCGTATAGGTAAAGCGTTTCGTCGAATTGTGCGTTGTGTGATAGTACACGATTACCTTCTATAACACCCCAGTCACAATCTTCTTTGGGGCATCCTACAAAATTTGTTCCATCATCCCCTACTGCACTAACTCTATATGCATCAAATTCAGGGTGGCTAAAGTATCCTAATAAACCAAGGGTGCGTATAGAGCATTCCTTATCATAATAACTTTCAAAATCTATTGCTATTGTATCCATAGTCTAGATGAGTTGCCTACCTGCACGTAAACCTAAGACGTACAGATAGGCTCCCCTCATTTCTGCTCCTTGCGGGAAACTCCATGTAAACCCGCAAGGGACAAGATTTATATTAGCTCAGGCTGAGACTCCTTTTGCTCCTGTAGAACTTTCAGTTGCGCTTCAAACGCTTCTATTAAAGTTCCCATCTTAATCTCTGAGAGTGCTAACTCCCTTGCTTTAGAGACTATGTCTTTTGTAATTTCTTCTACTTGTTCCAATTCATTTTGGATAATAGATATCTTATTATCTAATTCTTCAATACTCATAATTATGCAGGTATAATTCTTGATACGAACTCTATTAGCTGTTCATCAGTATCTTCTTTAGTTACGGTCATCTGTGGTATGTACCAACTGACCCTATTAGCTGTCGCTTGATCCGCTTGGAATTTCCAATGTTTAGCACACAAAGGAGACTCTGGGTTCATTGCTTGGAACAAACCAAGTCTTTTATATGTGTTTCTGTAAGCCGCCTTACGAACATGGATTTTACCCATTGCGTACGACGTTTCACCGATTGGGAATGGGAACGCATCTGCTGCGTCTTCACCAATATCCTTTGGTTCTGGAATCAACAGCGTGATATCAGCAAACTCAATAGTACCAAACTCAGAGTCAGAATCTATTGCTGTTTTTTCTTCAAGGCTGTAAGCAATCCTTGCTATATCATTTGAACCAAAAGGCACATTTTCTGCCCACCCTTTCATTGCCGTGATAGGGATCACTGAAAGTGTTCCTGCTGTTGGCATGATTGTGTGAGTACGATTAATAACGAGGGCTCCCTCGTCACCATCAATTTCCGATGACCCTTGTATAACATTGAGTCTTGGGATTTCGATATCTTCTGCTGATATCGCAAGCCTTGGAGCAGCTACTGGTGCTGCTAGTTGTTCTTTTTTAGCTTCTACTACTTTAGTATTTGGCATGGTCTTATTTTTGTTCTTAGTCTTATTCTTATTTTTTGCTTTAAGAAAGGGTAAACCTTTCTTCCGATGTCTCTATGATGCCATTGTTTTCAACAGCGTCAAGAAAAGATCTTGATCTTTCTCCTTTTTCTCCTTTAGGTGCAGCATTTCCTACAGCATTAGCTACCTTTTTAAGGGGAATATTAATCAAATTGAGTAAATCTTCTTGCTCTAAATCGTGTTCTTTAGCTATGTCTATCAACTTTATATTATCTGTACACTTACGTGTCGCTCCCATAGACCTAAGCTTTAAGTTTTCAAACTCCATACCTTCTTTAGCTAAGGTAACCGCTCGTTCCTTTATCCGTTTAGCCCAATTCTCTACCACTTTAGCTACCGTATAAAGATGTTCTACTGTGTTAGGATCGGTTGGATCTTGAATATCTTCTTTAGGTAAAGACTCTCCTGATATTCTTTGTACTATCTCAACAGCTAAACCACCTAAAGATGGACAGTAATCTTCATGCTTACAGAACCTACAGTTAACTGAAGGAGAAAGTGCATCCACTTCAGGATAACCCCCATCCCATTGAGGACGCACTTTCTCACCATTTCGTATTACGTCAGCTACTTGCTTTACCAAAATAGGTAACTCTTCTCTTGTAAACTTACCCTCTAAAACTTCATTACGTACAGGTATATAAAACACAAAAGTTATTTCTTCTAACTCTGGGTATCTTTGGAAAGCTCCCACAGTGTAAGCTCTTGCTTGCCAATTCTTTCTAGGTGGATCTATCTCACTGATACCTGTTTTGTAATCTGCCAGTATAGCTTTATTATCAAATGTAATTAGTCTATCACAGGTTCCCCATGTTTTAGTAGAATCAAGATCAACATCTAACACTATCTCATTCTCTTCCCTGTACTCTAAACCCTGAGCAAACTTAGTGATATATGCTTCCTCTTGCTCTACTATTGCTTCATAGATCAGGACTTCGTCTTCATCGTGCAGGGCAGAGGGATCACGAACTTCTAAGGCTTCGTGAATACGAGTACCTTTCTCGGCAGCAGCGTTTGTACCTGATCGACCTTCGTAACCAGAACAACCTGCTACGTACTTGAGACTTGATGGTGAGAAAGGAGCGTGTCCTCTACTACTATGGTCTGGTTGATTACTCATCTTCTAAATCTTCTAAAGATAAACCACATGATTTTATCAACTGGTCGAGCTGCCGTTTTTTTTCTAAGATTCTTTCTGTTTCTATTTCTTCTATGTAATTATCAAGATGCTCCTCACATACCTTCATTACTTTTTCTTTCAAGCTATCTATATACTTTTTTTGTACTTGATCAGAATTTTCCCAACGGCTGTAGTCCAAATATCTTTCTCTACTAAAACATTTATCAAGGTCAAAAGTTATAGCTGTCCCTACTCTTTTTTTTGTTAAGTTACCTACCATGTAATTCTTCTATGTTTTGTATTTTTCTTTCTATTGAGTCTATAACATTTTCTTCTATAGACCCTGAAGTAACTAAAACTTTTTGTATAGCGTCAGACTTTGCCCCGTTACGGTGAATACGTCCTAAAGTTTGGAGGTAGTCTTTAGCATTGAACGAAGGGCAGATCAAACTAACTCTTGGTCTATCCCCATTACAATCGTGTAATGATAGTCCAGTACCCCCTGCTGCAATGTTAGCAACAACTATACTTGTCTTGTCATTCTGAAAGTCATCTACTACAGCTTGACGCTCGTCCACTGTCTGACCCCCCTCTATTGATTTGCAGTTAAGTTGATCACAAAGGGCTTTTACAGTATCTCTAAAGTTAACAAATAGAACTACAGAGTTACCCTGCTCCTCTAGATCTTGAGTATATGTGACTAAGTCAGGGACTTTCATAGCTTCAGTCAGTTGTCTTGCACGAAGTATGTTTACGATAACATGATCGCTGTCGTCCACCGTTCCGTTCTCTATCAAATCAGTTATTATCTGAGGGGTTAATCCTAACTTTTCGTAGGTCTTTATAATTTTATTAGAGTCAGAAAACTGCATAGGCTCTATAAAAACCCTGTTGTTTCTGAATGAATCAGGGAAGTCAGCTACTGTAAGTTTAGCTGCCATGACCCCATAAATTTTATCGTGTATACGTTGTAGATTTTTCTTTGCCCCTAAATGCCAACCATTCCACTCATCTTGGTAGCAACCATTAGCCTTCATCCAACCAAACCAATTATACAAACCGTTCTCTGATTTAGCTAGGCTATGTAGGTTTAACATATATCCGATAGCCCTCATTTCGGTAGGGTCTTCACATGCTGTTGCTGACATACCATGAACTAAAAACCCTTGTTTAATAAGGCTTATTACGAGTTGAGCGTTCTGAGTATAAGGCCCTTTGCATTTATGTATCTCGTCTACAAGAAACAAAGTATTCTTAGGAACCTTCCAGTTCATAATTTTCTTTCCCCTCTTAGACATATGTGGCGTGTTCCCAGTACGGACTTTCTCAAAGTTTAGTACAAATATAGGATCAATACCTACTTCCTTTAGCTCTCTTTCCCATGAAGGAATAACAGCTTTAGGGCACATCACGGCAACAGGGCAACCTAAACGTAATGCTAAGTGTGCTGCGACTACAGTTTTACCTGTACCTACAGAGCTAGAGTCTAGTGTGTTTTTATTATCTCTAAGCTTCTCTTCAAAAAAATCTGCTACTTTAGATTGGGCGGGGAATAGGTCTTTCATTTAATAGAGCATAAAAGAACTTGAATTACTATCAAGGAAAAAATTCTATAACTTATCATAACCTGCTAAAGCATATCCTTTTCTTATGTATCTAGCTATAAGGAAAGCATCTACCATTCCGTCATGTGCTTTAGAACATCTTTTACTTTTAAGCCAACACTCTTCAGGAGCTAGGTCATTAGCGACACCTAATGCAGCTCTCTTTGTATCGTAAGGTGGTGACAAGTGACCTAACATAGACTTCTGCCAGTTGTGTACTTTTACGCATCTAACATCCCACTCTCTGTTTTCAGCCAGTCCTAACAGTTTACCAAAAGATAATGCCATAGAGCGTACAGCTTGTGAACTCTTTGCGTGGTGTAAAGGTTCTTCAATAGCAAATATAAAGTCTGACTCTAATGCCATCACCCACTCATATACTTTACGTGTATCCGTCTCTCGTTTCTTACACCGATGGAGTGTAGGCATAACTGTCTTATCAATTACAGCCCCTGTTTGTTTTGATATGGCGACTAACCCACCGTTAAGTCCGTTATCAACTCCTATAATCACAATGTTCTATAGCTTTGGCTGAGATGATTAACCCATCACCTTCTTCGGGTACTAACACATCTATATTTTTTAATAGCATTTGTATGTAGTAAACTTCTTTAGAAGAGTTAGGAATAACTCTGTAGAATTTACCTGAACGAGACTCGACTAAAAAAGTAAAGTCGTGTTTAGACTCTTGAACCCGTATCATTACACGAGGGTCATCTTCAACCTCCCTATTGGGAAACATCAATCCTTTAGGAGATCGTCTAAGAAACATGGTGTACCCTCCTCAAAGTTAGTTTGTAGATATTCATATTCATATCTTTCGTAAGCTTGTTGTTTGGTTAGGTTGTAATTCTTTTGTATAGTATCAATAGCTATTTGTTTTGAATAACAGGCTACAGGAGGTCTTCCATATTGTTCAACTGTACCAATATAAGCATCTTCTAATCCTGCAAAAAGTAGGATAGGTTTTTCAATGTCTTCTTTTGTTTTAAGTTCCATCATCTTTATCTGGCTCAACGTCTATTATTTTATTCTCTTTAACTTTAACAGCACCTTTACCTCGGTCTGCTTTAGCGTTATTTAAAATACTTATATCTATTTGTAACTTACCAGAACCTCCTGATGTCTTTGCGTTCAGACCTAAGTTACGTCTTATGAGCTGATCTAGCTCAGATAATTCTTTAACTGTTCTCGGACCCCTTAGATTTTTAATACTATCCCGCAGTAGTTTTATAGCAGAAGCTGCCATATAAGATTGATACTTTTCTGCGGGAGATGACTGCGATTCCGCTATTTCCATAAGGTTTTTGTCTTCCTCTATACGAGCCTCCATCTTAGCTAACTTTATAGCTTCGTCTGTCTTGCCTTCTAAATTATCATCTAAAGTTTCCTGCAATGGATCTTTCTTTTCTTTCTCTTCCTCTTCTTCTTTTAAAGGAGGGTTGATAGCATGTGGATCTTTTTTAGGTTTAGCCCCTGCATCTCTAAGCCATCTACGGAGCGTAGACGTATTGATACCTAACTCCTTCGCAATAGTAACAAGTTTATATTGCTGCTCATACATTTCCAAAGCATGTTTAAGCAGTTTAGATTTTTTAGATTTATAAGCCAAGCTAATTAATATATACTATATATCTACACATCTTTCAAATTAAATGACACAAACCTTACGTATATATGAACCCCGCATAGATAAAAAAACATCCAAGATGGATGTGGGTGGTTTAACTATTGCAGCTACTAATAATATAACTGCCCTACTCTATGGCTTTTCTAATCATAAGAGTGACAAAGCAAGAGAGTATTACTTCTGGAGGTTGTGTGATGAGCTTTGGAATAATGATGAACTCCCTGAACCTCTGATGGTTAAACATCCTTGGGCAGAGAGTATGATAAAAGCAGTTATCAAAAATAAATATGTATCTATTGGCGGGGCTGCTTCTTCTGGTAAGTCACATACTATGGCTGCTTGGGGAATCCTGAACTGGTTAGCTGCACCGAGAGACACACTAGTGCTGCTAACATCAACTACATTACGTGAGGCACGTAAAAGAATATGGGGTTCTGTTATTAGTTTACTAACAGTGTTAGACGGAGCCCCGTTTAAGATAAGAGATTCTATTGGTAATGTTGCTTACATAAATGAGAACGATATTCTAATTGAAAAAGCTGGGTTGAGTTTGATTGCAGCAGAACGAAGTAAGACTAGAGAAGCTGTCGGTAAGTTCATTGGTATCAAACAAAAAAATGTCATCCTTATTGCAGATGAGCTTTCGGAATTATCTACTGCTATTCTACAGGCTGGTCTATCTAACCTATCAAAGAACCCATCATTTAGTTTAGTTGGTTTATCAAACCCTGCTTCTCGTTGGGACGCTTTCGGTGAGTGGAGTGAACCAGCACAGGGCTGGGATTCTATAGATCCAAATACCGAAGATAGTTGGAAGACAAAGTGGGGTGGTATTTATGAAAGGTATGATGGGGAACGATCCCCTAATATACTAGCGGGGAAAACAATCTACCCTTGGCTGCCTACAGAAGAGAAGATTGAAGAGGATAAGGAACTGCTAGGGCAAGAAAGTAGGGGATACTATCGAATGGTACGAGCTGTGTTCTTTGATTCCGATGAGGCTGATGGTGTATATACAGACTCAGAGTTGGTTAAGTCAGGAGCTATGGGCACTATAGAGTGGCAAGATAAACCAACCCCTATTGCTGGTTGCGACCCTGCTTTTACAAATGGTGGGGATAGGACTATCCTTTATACTGGGCATGTTGGTTATGATAAATCTGGACAATTCGTGTGCCAACTAGATGAAGCTATCTCTCTTACTGACGATGCCACCAACAAAGCGATCCCCCGATCTTATCAGATTGTTCAGCAGATAAAGGACGAGTGCAATAAAAGGAAGATACTCCCGTCCAATTTAGGAATCGACTCCACAGGTGCTGGCAGTCCTTTGGCTGATATTCTTGCTGCTGAGTTTGGTGATGATATTCTTCGTGTTTCATTCGGTGGTAAAGCTTCTGAAAAGAGGGTTAGTACTAATAGTAAACTTGTCGGACATGAACTATATGTCAACAGGGTCACTGAACTTTGGTTTGTAGGTAAGGAGTTTTGTAGAACTAAACAGCTATATGGTATCAATAATGATCTAGCACAAGAAGTTGTAGGACGTAAGTATGATATGGTTAAAGGTGCTACCCTTAGAATGAAACTTGAATCCAAACCAGATTACAAGAATCGTTTAGGAAGATCCCCTGACTTAGCCGATGCTGCCTTTATATGTGTTGATGTCGCAAGGCAACGTCATGGTCTTGTAGCTGTAGAGCCTCTTGATTTAGGAGACAAGAATCAGGGATCAAGGCGCAGGAGGTCTATGAAAAGCCTTACAGGAGTACTAGCAAACCAACCTTTGGGTTAGATTTGAGCGGTTGCCATTACCTGAAAAAGCAGTAAATTTATAGTGTATGGCTTACCCGTCAATAGAACGCCCTAAACCTAAAAAGGATTTTGAAAGTCCACTATCGCCACAAGGGCGTTCAAAAGCAGCCCCTTGGTGGGCTGATGCGTATGATAAGGGGACACTGACAGCCGAACAAGAAAGATTAATAATGGCTGGCAAGGCAGATCTTGCTAAAGAAATCCAAATAAAAGCAGACAAAGCCTATAAAGATGCAGTGGGATATGAAAAATTAGGGAAGGCAGTTGAGGTAGCAGATAACGCTACAACGGCTGCTTCACTACTAACAGGAGTAGGAGCAATTCCAAAAATAGGATCTAAAATTTTAGCTAAAAAATCTAGTAAAGAACCAATGAGTAAAAGAAAAATAGGCAATTTTGTGTCAGATATTATTAAGAAATTTAAAGATAAAAAGAGTAAGCCTAAACCGAAAAGGGAAACTTCTTCTAAAACAGATCCGAAAAAAACTGGTGATGTAAAAGATTTAACTACGGAAAAAGTACCCCCTAAACCAAAACGAAGGACCACCAGTACTGAGGCTGATCCTAAGATTGATATGAAGTCTTTAGATAAAGCTCAAAAAGATGCTGGTTTACTACCAAAAACTAAAGGTGACCGTGCTAAAGGCGTTGCTTCTAAGCTCCCAAAACTTGCTCCTTCTATTGCTGAATTAACTGGTTACACTAAGGCAGGTCTATCTGCTGCTACTAGGGGTTTATATCGAGGTCTTAGTAGTCCTTTAGGGAAGGGTATCATAAAAAGATCACCTGTACCTCTTGCTTTAGGGGTAGGTGGATATAAATATCTCCAAAACAAAAAAGAAAAAGAGGCTGAAGGATCAGGAACGGAAGGATCAAAAAATTTAGGGGGCTCTGGTATGCAAGGGCCGACTATAGAAGAACTTTTAAGAGGAGCTTCACCCGAACGAAGAGCTGCTTACTATAAAGGAAAAGCAGGAGAAGCTTCTGGTACAGCAACATCCCCAGAAGAAAGTGCTTCAAATGAAGCTATAAATGATGCATTAAGGGATCAAATTTTTGGTCCTACAACAGACAACAGACCGACTTCATCTTTCTTTACTTCTGGAGATGAACCAAAAACTACTGCTACTACAAGATCTGGTTCAGGTTCAGACCCTGATTCTGAATTAAGTTACCTACGATCAAGGAAGGAAGTAAAAGAAATGGATCGGGCAGGTAAGGCTGACATAGCGGAAAGGCAACGATCAAATAGATTAAACGCAGAAGCTCGTTTCCGTGAGCGTAAAGATTTCATAGAACAAAGTAAAAAAGGTATACCTTCTAATATAATTCAAGGTAAAGAACTCCAAGGACCAACTCAAGATGGTAAAGCACTTACAGAAAATTTTGGTAGGGTAATTAAAGATTCAACAGGGCGAATTATAGGAAGCTCTTTAAATAAAGCAGGGAGGGCTGCTATGGGTAATAGAAAAGGAGCAGGTGTTATTGATGGTGGTGTTGCTGATGCTGCTAATTTTTCAGGTACAGATGCTCAAAGAACATTAGCAGCTTCCGCTGCTATGGATAAAAGAGACGCACAAATTGCTAGTATGAGAGCAGCGCAAAAAGATGTTGCTGATATGTTTTATAGTAAGAGTGGGGGAAGTAGAGGTAGTGGTGCAACTCCTGCTCCAACAGCTACTGCGGTAAATACAGGAGCAGCTCCAAAAGCTACTGCGGTAAATACAGGAGAACCTGTAGTAAATTGGGGTTCTAGTTCTCAATACAATAGAACTTCTAAAAGTTCACCTGCACCTAAAGCTACAGCAGTTAATACACCAACACCTAGTGTTATGGACGTTGCTATTACTGAAGGTCAAGGTGGGTATGGATTACCTGCACCAAACACTACTGATGTGCCTAATGCGCCTAAAGCTACAGCGGTAAATACACAAGCACCTAGAGCTACAGCGGTAAATACACAAGTACCTAAAGCTATACCTGTTGTGCCTAAAGCTACAGCGGTAAACCAAACACCGACAGATGCAGATTTAAATAATAAATTCTCGTCAATGCCGAAAGAAGGTAATCAAGTTATTCCTGTAGATAGTGCAGGAGCTGTTGTACCAGCTAATGTAACGGCCAATAGTTATAATTGGGAAGATATGAATTTACCAGAAGGATCTACTAACACACCACCTACTGATATGAGTCGTGCAGAATACCCGTTTAACAAAGAAGGCCAATACGACAGAACAGCAGTAGCAGGTAAACCAAAAACTCCACCAATAGGTTCATTAGTAACTAATCTTCTGAATAAGAAAAAGAATAACAAAAGATAGAATGGCTTATAATCCACGTTCACTTAGGTCTGTTAGACAAGTAACTCCAGAATCAAGCCTTAAACTTAGGGATGCTTCTAAACTTCTTGATCTTGGTTTTACTGGGCCAGCTAACCAAGTAGCTACACAAGCAGCTAGAGATTTAGTTTCCGAAAGGGGTCCAAGTAACCCTATGGAAAGGAAAGCAAAAGAGGGGGCTCAGAAAGCTTTAATAGCTAGTCAACAAGCAGCAATTCAAGGAAACTATAATGATGATATTGTAGGACCGCTACGCCAAGAATTTTTTACAGGGGCTAATAACTTACCCACCTTTAAACAAACTGCTTTGTATAATAAGTACACTCCTGAAATTATGCAGCAACAGTTGATGGGGCAACAACAACAAAAAAGTTTCCTCCAACTAAAAGAAGCACAGAGAAAAGCTAGGATGTCTCAAGCTGCTGACGCTTTACAAGTCCCTGTTTCTCAGAGACTACAAGAGATAATGGGTTCGGGTACTCCTTTAAAACAAAAGTATAGTGATATACAACAGTCTTTGTTATCAAATCCCTCAGCATTAGGTAGCCCATTACTGGCTTCATTATATCAAACCACTTTACAATCTGTTGGCAACCAACTTTCTGATGCACAGAAGCAGGACAACATGGAGAATTCTATGCGTATCAACTTAGCTTACAAGGCTATTGAGATAGGTGACTCTAAAACAGCCCAAGACTTATTGAGTTTTAAAAAAGGTCAAAGTAGTTCTCTACAAGATTACGCTAAGAACTTAGCTGATTCTAAAAAGAGATATGATGCTGGTACTTCCAGCAGTAAAAAATTTAATGCTCTTTTAAATAGTCTTGAAAAAGTTCCTTTAAGAGGTGCCAAAGAAATATTAAGTACAGAACCAAGAAATCGAAACGATGAATTGATGTATAGAGCTTTTATTAAAAGGAAAACTAAAGCTGAAAGAGATGGCGTTGATGACAGTTCCGTTAATGCTATAACTTCGTTAATAACTGCTGCCGATATGGATAGTGCGTCAGAATATCGTACGGCAGTTAAGACTGTTATTGATCTTAATCCAAATCTTAAAGAAGCTCTTCAAAGCATTGGGTCAGCTACTGAGGAAAATTCTAGCAAGACTACTGGAAAGACTACTGGAGGGACTTTATATGATGATATCACTAGTTCTAGTGTAGAACCCGATAAAATAAAAGCTTTATTATATATAGTCCTTGCTAATATTCAAGGGGATACTTCACAAATAGAAGACGACTTACGAGGCGATAAAGAAAATAAATTTGCTAGCCTAGTAAATAATTAAACATAATACAAATACATAACCCGAACTGCTGTGACAGGAGAACTTATTACTGATTCGTCAGAAGATGGCGAGAACACTAACGCTTTGCCTTTTTCTATATGGTCATCATCCATTGGTAAAGATATCGAAGATCAAAAAGACCAGTACCTCGGTTATGGTAATTACCTAAGAGATGTTGAGTTTGATAAAAAAACTCTTGATCAAGACACTGAAGAAATAATAGCACGTAATACTCTACAAAAGATACGTGAAATAGATCCTGAATATGTACCATCCCTTGAACTAGGTACTATTGATTCCGATGCGTCTCTTATATATGAAGCTTTCGGACAACAAGCTAGAGATAATTTTTATAGTGCTGTTAACGAAACAGGGGCTTCAAGAGATGATTTCCTTGATGAAGTCAATAGTGCTAAACAACATCTAGTAGAACAAGATAGGTTGGGGATAGCTAGTCTTAAACAGATAGATGACGATGGTATCACTAGCTTTAAAGTCATTGGAGGTTCTACTCTGGTTAACCCAAGACAAGCCATAACTGATTCTATTAATAGAGGAGCATTCCTACACAACAACATGGCACAAGCCAATGAGGGTTTTAATAAAACTCCTTATGGGCAAACTCTTTTTAAAGCTATAAGGAATGATCAAATCAGTGGTGAGTTTTCCAAGGCTGCTAATAACAGTAGCATAAAAGATTTATATCTTGATATCATCAAAGATTCTAAGAACCATTTTATAACAGACAATGAGAAAGGTGACCCCTCTACCCTGATCACTAAAGCTCGTACCTTACTAGCTAAACAATACTCTAGTGGTTCAGATATCTCGGAGGATGTTTCAAGGAACAGGTTTCAGGATTCAGATATCATGGATGCTTTGGAGCAGGTATCCATAATGGATTCGTATCAAGGAGGTACGGCTAAGTTTGTATCAGACCCAGATAAGGTAGATGAGAATATACGGGTAACTAAGTCTGGTATTGCAGTACCCCACATAAATCTTATTTTAAATAAAGGACAGTTTGAGACAGCAGTAGAATTAAAATCTCAAAAAGGAGAGTTAACGACCGCACAAGCTAACAATCTGTATGCAGGTAGGACTGCTTATTTAACTAGAAACTACCCTGCTTATGAAGAGTTGTTCAAGGACTCTACTGTAGAAAAGAAGTGGCAGAAACATGTGTTGAATAGCCAAGAGCTTGGTATATCTAAAGCTGCGATACTTGATAGTTTTTTAGCTAACCCCAAAAACTATAGTGGGGTTAAGAACAGGATAGGTTCTTTTTTCGATTCACTAAAAGATTCTTTTACAGGATTAGCTTTTGTATTACCTGCCTTACTCAAGAATGAAACATCGATTAACATTCTTGTAGAGCAAGAAGAAGACAGGCAGAACAGAAGACAAGTAGCGAGTATCTTTGGTGATCACTTAGGTTGGGTACATGATATATCAACAGCGATAGCTCCGATGGTTGTAGACGTAGCAGCTACAGGATTTTTAATATCTCGTGGTATGTCTGTTGGAGGTGCTAGTTATATAGGTGCTAAAGAAGGAGCGAAGTTAACAGCTAAAGGATTAGCTAAGAGTTTTACAGGTAGTATTTTAGTTAAAGAGTTTGGTGAGTCTTCAGCAGAAGCTGCTGCTAGACTATCTGCTACTAAGTATATCAAAGAGGGAGCTAGTACTAAGAGCATACAAAAAGCTATTGAAAGTTATAGCTCTTTGGTTGGTACAAAGTTAGTGAACAACAAAGTTGTTAGGGGTAGGGCAGCAGAAAATATAATGACATCGGGTATATTTTTGACGGCTGCTAATAGGTCAGCAGGTGCTACTTATGCAACCATCTATAGTAACTACGATGGTACACACGAAGAGAAACATGATAAGGCTTTGGGTTCCGCTATGTTGGCAGCTATGTCTACAGGTTTAATAACCTCTGCATTCTCACGCTTCGGTCGTGGTGGTTTTGAAAATGTTTTACTTGGTGGCTTGAGCTTCGGGCAGATGAATTATGTATTGGGTAAGTTAAGTAGGTCTAGGGTATCTCAGCTAGACACTCAACAGATAATTGGTAATCACTTGAAGTCTAGGATGAAGGAGGTTTCACCTAGTATATTTAAAAGTTTGTATGGTAAGTATGCCAAAGCAGGTACAGAAGAATTTATAGAGGAGGGAATAGATGAGTTCGTTAATTCATTCATTGTTAGCTCCGCCCTTAAAATAGATACCCCTATGATAGATAGGATATCAGATGCTATATATGCGGGATCTATTGGAGGTGTTATAGGTCAGGGTGCTTCAGCAGTACGTACTGCTGCTCAAAAAAGAAATGCTTTTATTAGAGGAGACATAGAATTATTTAGGCAAAAAGAAATTAACACACTTATTAGTAAGTTAGAAGCTACTAGTTCTCCCTTAACAAGAAATGCTGTTATCGACCAGACCAAGAGCTTACTACGGGGAGAAGAAATTTCAGAGGAAGGTTTCCAAGAGTATGTAGATACAGTAACTAATATAGATGAACAGGATAGGATAGATACGGGAAGACCTTTACAAACATCACCACAAGAAGAAGTAGAAAGGGCTCCTGATAGGTTACCCAAAAAATCTTTAGATGAAGTTACACAACTAGCTACTAGTGCAACAAGTAGTACGGTAAATCTTGCTATATTAGAAGCAGAGAAAATAGTACCAGAAAGACAGCAAAAAATAGAAGATGATACACTCCCTTTCTTAAATCCAGAGGACGCACAAGCTTTACCTACTGAAGATGCAACACCTGTTGAAGCTGCAACACCTGTTGAAGATGTAGCACCTACTCCTCTTGAGATAGCTTCGACTATGAGTCCAGAAAAGTTTGGTGAGCGTGTTACAGGGGAACTAAAGATCATACACAATGCAGTCTCCGAGAGCCAAGATGAAAAAACTTTTAATAGAGTATCGACCTATTACTTACCACCTTTAGGTATAGGAGATGATAGTATACAATATTCTTTTGAGGCTCCTCTAGTTGATGGAGGAGAAACAATAAATGTAAGTGTGTCTCGTGAAGATGCTGAAGATCATTATAAGACACTAAAGGATCTTGGGAAAAATTGGGATGCTGATCCTGTTTTGATAGACCCTTCGGCAGGTACTGAACTTACCGAAGCATATAAAGAAAGTCAGTCAATTATAAAATCTGTTCGGGATCAAATGGATAGCTTGCTTAAAGCATTAGGTGGTTTGGAAAGTAATCCAGCTCCGATTGATGAGCCAGTTAAAATACCAAACGATGGCTTAATTGCTAATGATGTTGAATTAGAACAAGGTGCATTTAATTTAGAAGATGTCACACCTACTGTAGAGCCTGAGCCTGAGCCTGAGCCTGAGCCAGAGGTAGAGGTAGAGGTAGAGGTAGAGGTAGAGGTAGAGGTAGAGGTAGAAGCACCTACACCTACAAAGCAACCAACAAGCAACGATGAAACTAGACCCATCTACAAATGGATGGAAGAGTCTTTGTTGGAGTTAGGAGAGGCAAGGATATTTGCTTTAATGGAAGTGATTAACCCACAAAACGTACTCTTAGATTCAGAATTAGCTAGTGTGGTATCGGACTCGTTGCAAACTTCTAAGGAGAATGCAAGGAATGGGGGCATATTTATCAAGGAAGCTAGAAACGAAGGATACATATTTGCGGAAACTACTTATTACTTACAAGGAGAGTGGTTACAAGAAAATATTGATGCACTCTCAGAAGGAACTGAACAAGAACAGCTTTCAAAAATCATGGATGATTTTAGAGGGCGTTATAATAATTTACGTTTAGGTTTTGAATCTAGAAAGGAAGATCTTAGACCAGCCTATGAAGTTAACAGAGAGCAACTCCAAAAAGAATTTGCCGAAGGTAAAGCGGTTGTAAAAGAACTTGAGCTTGAACTGTCAAAGGTGAAAAGTAATTTCGCTAGTGGTGAATTATCTGATAGAGCCAGAGAGATACAAGAAACTGAAGCAGAGTTAATATTTCAAATAACTCAAGCGACTGATCAAGTACTACTTACCCAACGAAGGATAGAAAACTTTAATGGGTTTTATGAAAGGTTAAACTTTCCAAACTTTGAAGCAATAGATACATCAGAATTTTATAACGCCAATCTAGATGCGTCACTTAATCCTCAGAAAGCAGAGAGGAGATTAGAAGCAACAAAAGAAAGGAAGGAAGAATTTGAAGAGCTTAAATCTTATGTTGATTATGCATTAAATGATCTAAACGATCCAACATCTTCCTCTACTAAACAAGAACGAGAACAATATTTATACGAAGAAAAACAAGAGTTAGAAACATGGAGAGCTTCAACAAGGAAAACTCTGAATGATTCACAAATAAAGCTTTCTGAAGATGCTGTTCTGGCATTAAACAAGTACAAGGAATTAGAGAACAGGCAAGGGGTGTCGGAAGAGGAGCTTGTTGAAATGCGGAATAAGGTCACTGAGGAAATAAAGAGAGTTAACAAAAATTTAGCTGCTAATAAGTATACAGGAAAAGAACTCGATAAAGTAGCTATAGCTACTCAGTTTATTGGAGATGGTATAGAAAGACCTAATCATAAATCATCTTCATTAAGATATAAACTTGCGTGGGGGTCTGTTGGTAAAGCTAACACAGGTATCTATTCGTCTGATGATGTAGTCATGTTAGCAGCGAACGGAGCTTTTAATAAACGTACAGTAGTCAAAGGTAAGTTTGCAAGGGCAACGGGTAAACGTGCTACTTCTACTAAAGTAGAAGGCGACAGATTAAAACCTTTTCTTAACTCTGATACAGAACCAGATCCTGCAAAGTGGCAACCAAGAGGGGAATATCAAAATTTGGTAACTGCAATAAACTCAGGAGCTTCTTTTATTGCAGACACAAAAGAACATCTTGGTAACACAAAAAAATATAACAAAGGGGAACTTGAATTAGAACAGTACCTAATAGCAAGGGGATACAAAAGGGTTGAAATAAATGGGCAACTAACAGGTAAGTTCGTACCAGAAAATGCAGAGATCCCTCTGGAAGATGGGGACTCTATTGTAACCATTGAGTATGAGGTAGTAAAAAATGAAGGGGGTAACCTTCAGGTTAATAATAGAACAACACAAGTTAGAAGATCTCAGATTCCTAATTTAATAAAGGATACGAGAAAGGAATACGACAAGGTCGAAGCTGAACGATTAGAAAAATCTAAGGAATTAGATGGTATAAAATTTGCAATAGTAAAGTTGCTAGAACAGAAACAGTCTACAACTAACCTCGACACTAAGCGTAAAGAATTAGATAACGAGTTAACACCATTAGCTTCTAAAGCTAGTACTTTCAAGAATGCTCTAGATCAACTTGAGTACACTCAACAGAATAGTGATGAAGATATAAATAAAAAAATACTACTAGATAATTATTCTACATACAGAGATCTTAGTAAAAAAGCTGCCGATGCAAGGTATGATCTCAAAGAGTTTGATGAACTAACTCTCGGAAAGGGTAAACTAAAAGAAGGAGTTACCTTAGATAGTAATCAAACTAATGCTATAGAGGAAGCTGTAACAGAGATAAATGAAAGGATCGAGGAGGACTATATAGAAGAAGTAAGAAATGATTTAGTCGAAGCTGCTATAACAACCAATTCTTTTGGACTGCCCTTTAAGATAATGTCTTCGGATCAGGACAGAAAATTTAAACAAGGAAAAGCATTTTCATTAGCTAAGATTAATAATCAGACTGTTGTATTAATTAACCCTTATCGGTTGGATTCGGTAGTACGTAGAGCATCTCCTTTGAATAGGAGGGCTATGATTAGAGCTGGTGTGTCAGAAGAAATAATACACGCTGCTGCTATCTATGAATTAGAAGAGGGAGAAGTTCAAAAAATATGGAACTCCTTATCTGAGACAGAAAAAGAAAATACAAGAAAGAGTTATTACAGTAGAGATGAAAGTACTGACTCTTATTTTAGACTACAGAGTGATGATGCAGCTACTGTTAATAAAGAAAAGTTTATTCTAGGACATGAGTTCCTTAGAATGAAACTCCAAAGGATTATTGATGGGTCTACCACAGAGGAAGTTGCCCAAGATATGGAGCGAGAAGCTCGAATCGGTGGGGAATCTTCTGATGCTGCCTTTGTTCTTGGTTCATTTAAAAAGTATCTTAAATCTTATTTCAATAAACTGTTTGGTTTCTTCTCAAGAGATACAAGTAACCCATACGTATCAGCAGCATTAAATAGAATCCATTCTACGTACAATGCTATGGGTGCAGGGTACAAGACTCAGGGTGCAGTTGACTTCGACCCAGAGAATCCGTTGCAAACTCTAAACACATTACAGAATGCGCTGGATACTAAAGGTGTTAGGGAAGAAGCTATAGAAGGTACACTACTATCTTCTGGTGTAGGAGCCGACCCTATATTTATAAGACACGGAAACTTAGCAGACACTTTAACCATACCCATAGTAACTACTGGTGAATACAGAGGTAAGTATAAAGGAATCAAAGAATGGTTTAACTCTATTGTAGGTAGTTATGATCCAAGACTAAGGCAATTAAATCAAAGTGAAATCAATGTAAGGAACACTGTATTTAGAGAAGTTAAAAAGTACCAACTGACTTTGAGGTATCTTGTAAACAAAGAGTACCCCGATGGAGATGCACCTGTTCAGTTATTCAAAGACATTACGGGAGATGGTAACGGGTTAAGGTTACACAAAGATACTAAACGGGCTATCGAAAAAATATTCGGTGAGGCTTTCGATGAATTAGAGATAGAGAGACAGGCTCAGATTGGTAACTTAAAACTAACTGAAAAAGAAACTAATATGGATAGAGCAGCAGCTAATGCTGCTGAACAAGCGATCAATAATACTTTCATTAGATCTAAAGATGCACTAGATGCAAGGAGAACAGAAGTTTATAACAAAGCATATGCCAAACAAAAGATAGAAGCTACGAAGAGAAGACATGATGCTATAGAAAAATTAGGAGGATTCAATGAAGATGGAACTCCCAAAGGGGAAATAGCGAATCACCTGTACGCACTACGTGCAAAAGTAGATGCGATGTCTAAGTCCATACAGGAAAAAGCATTAACTGATTCAGGAGATACAAAACTGAATGCTACTATTGATAACAACTTGGAGGTCTATATAACTACGTCATACAGATTATTCACAGAGCCCGACTATATTACCAGAGTAATGCAAGATCCTTTGTATGGCGAGGTAAGAGAGGATGCCTATAAGTTCTTTAAAAAGATTTATATTAATGAAAGGGCAGGGCAGATTCTTTTACAGAAAGATACGACAGACTTTAAATTACCTGAAGGTATATCCTTACCAGCAGAAGGTTTAGAGACTCAAAAGCAAGCTGAAGATTTAGCCCTAGCAGAGTTGTATGCGGGAGAAAATAAAGTAAAAGATAACCCAGCTATGTTAGGGAAGTCAGCCATCATACAACAAATGATGATAGACTTTTTAAATTCGTATAATCCAAATGATCCTAGGATGAAGGGAGATCAAGCAGGTTGGGCTGGGACAGATATAAGACCTAACACATTTGATAGATCAAAAGATACAGCAGTTACAATATCTGCTAAGAAATTAAAACAAAGAGCAAACATTCCAGAAGAGCTTGTTGCTTTTATGGGTAAGGAAGCCGACACCACTGGCTTCGATGCAGTATCCAAAACGTATATACAAACTGGTATCTTAGCAGCTAACTTTGCTGCTTTAAGAAATATGTTAGAGTTCGGAACCAAACCAGAGAATGGTTGGATACTAACAGAGGCTCAACTCAAAGACCTGCCTACAGAAAAAAGGTATGTTGAAGAGGTAGATAAGAATGGGAATAAAAGACAAAAAGACTTATGGGTAGATCTTAAAACAAGAGCTAGACCAGAGTTTGATATATTTAAATTGTATGCAAGTTCTAAAGGTTCTCGTAATTTGTATGTGAAAAAAGATTTAGCTAAAGCTCTTCAAGAATTGGGTAATGATGTATCTCAAGTAACTAATACAGATGTACAAAGAGTATCGAACTCTATGACAAAGTGGGCAGGTATAGTTACAGGAACTGCTATGGGAGCTAAGACACTAGGCTCGATAGGATTCTACGAGCGTAACGCTATTGGTAACATGGCATTCTTTGCACCAGCGCAGGGGATATTAGCCCCGATTAAAATGTCCAAAGCTCTGTGGCAAGAAATGAAAAGGAAGAGAGGATTCTTCTTTGATGGTTATATGGAACCAGAACAGATAGACCCTTACTATTCAAGGCTCGAAAGGTTAGGCATATTAGAAGATGAACTCCGTCCTAAGATGCTAGACGAATTAATCTTTGGTAACACTGCACCACAAGATATGCTCAACGAGTTAGATGAAATAACTGGAGAGTTAGTTGCACATAAAGATATAAATAAGGAGGAGAATGTAGTAAGGAGATTACTGAAAGATGAGGACAAGGGAATTGGAAAGTTATTCAAGGGTCTGAAATCTGCGTCAGCTACTATGGATTCCTTCTATAAAATTTATTACTTTGAAAATGAACTAAAGGTTTTGAAAGAAGCTCGTGACATTAAGATGGAAAACAATCCATATGATGTTTCAGATTCAGAGCTTATGTTCTTAGCTGCTGAAAAAGTTAAGAGGACTGCCCAGTCATACAGCGAAGCAAGCCCCCTTGTAAAAGGATTAGCGGCTTCTCCTTATGGATTAATGTTAGCACCATTCATTCGATTCAAAGGTGAGTTAATTAGAATCACAGTTAATTCTATTAAGTTAATATACAACGAGATAAATGATACTAACCCTGTCATAAGAAAGAGAGGTTTCAAAAGACTAGCAGGTAACTTCGGTACGATTGTAGGAGCATCTGCCTTCTTGCCTGTTGTGGTGCGGATGCTATCTGATATCAGCGATGATGAAGATGAAGCATTAAGGAGGACACTGGTTTCTTATCTAAGAAAACATACCTACTATTTATATAAAAGGGATGGTGAATATCGTTCCATTGATATGACGTACATCAATCCATACTCTTTGATAGTTGATCCTTTCCTTAGATCATTAGAGAAAGGATTACAGGGAGAGAGTGCTGCTTCTATGGGGGCAACCTTTGCAAAGACTTTATTTGCTGATGAATTTTTAGATCAACAAATATTTGCAGGAGCATTTACTAGCCTACTAAATAATAGAGATCCACAAACAGATAAGAAGATCTGGTTGGAAAGAGATACAGCCGAAGATTCTTTTGCTAAAGGATTAAGCTTCTTATGGAAAGAAGCATTTGAACCAAGGACTTTCAGAGCTATATCAGAAGCAGCTACCCTTATGGGAACTAACCAACTGGAAGATGCTTTACTTAGGATGGGTAAAGAAATACTACCTGCCAAAGAATTTACGTTAGACCTATCAAATAACATACGGAGATATCTATATGATATAAGGAGGGAGACTCAAGAGTTATCACTCAGGAAGAATGCTGTATTAGGACGAGCCCCTATGGGTGACGATGACGTTAAGGAACTTGTCCATAAAGAAATAGATCATAGGATTCGTTTAGATAAAGAAGTAGCACATACCCTAAAACATTTACAAGCTATGTCGGGTATGACAGATCAACAGATGTCCTCTTTGGTAAAGAGTTCTCAGTTCGGTAAGCGTAGGTACAAAACAATCATGGCAGGTAGAACAGAGACACCTGCTGAAACTCATAAAGGACTCAAGAAAAAGTTAAGAGAACGCTATGATGAAAAGCAGGAAGCTCAGTACTTACGGAGATTAAAACTATTGGATAGTGTATTTAAAAACTACCCACAGTATTTTGATCACGCTGATTATTAAGCTATTGCTAAACTGCTGAAAGGTATCGTTGCGGAAATAGATCCGTGCTTGTGAGCCAGATGCTTGAAGTAACTCAAGCTAGTTTGTTTACCTTCGCCACGATATAGTAATACTCTAGATCCCTTAACACTGCCAACGATCTCATATGAGTTGTCTTTGTTAAGCATTGCGATCCATTCGTATTCACTATCATTATCAGTCTTAATATAGTTTTTAAGTTTCATGGAAGTACTGCTTCGGTAGGATTACCTTAGCTTCTTGCAGAGACATATCGATTGCCTCACCCACTCTGGGGTCTTCACCATGTTCATCTCTAAAGATAGGATAAACTCTGAATGTCTCTGGCATTACTTTTCTTTGTTTAGTTTG
>Ga0209337_1000693_pt1 | contig 27238 bp, 43 predicted proteins | sample LinPmetageLP53_FD_184044 | JGI IMG/M metagenome (GOLD analysis project Ga0209337, IMG submission 184044) | Marine viral communities from the Pacific Ocean - LP-53 (SPAdes) (version 2) | ecosystem: Environmental > Aquatic > Marine > Oceanic | place: Pacific Ocean | collected 2010-02-08 | reverse complement strand
TTTATTTTGTACTTCTTGTATCATTGCTAACCAGTATTCTCTAGTTATAATTGGTCTCTTGTCCATTAACTCTGCATCGTCTTGATTCTTATGCATTTCTGCTGTGAAAGTGTCTACCATCTCGTCTAGCACTATCCTATCTTGTATGTTAAACTTCATGACTTAGCCATTCTGTCAAAGATGTAAGTATAACCTTTGTAGTTAAACCATTCGCTTATACCTTCTTTTTCATTGAAATTGATGCAGCCGAAGTTAGCTGGCAGCTCACACACTGTGTATGGTCTGTAGATTAAGTTACCTAACTGTACATAATCTTTTTTAAGGTGTTTCATTGTTTGCATATTATATTGTTTTTGTATTTATATTATCCGACTTTGTTCGTATTTAATTTGTAATTACTTGTGGGTTATTATGTATCATCCACTCGCAGTTATTTAAACTGTGACCTTTTTGAGTTATAATTATTTCATAGTAATCTTCTGCGTGAAACTCATCTTTTTCTTGTATTTCGTATTGGTATACTCTACCTGCTTCAAAATCTAGTATTGTTATGTAGTTCATTTCTTTAATTCTTTAATTATTAATTCTTTTAATTTTGCTCGTATGATACTATTACGTATCCACTGATTGAGCATTTGATCTATTTCTTTCATTTCTTATGTTTTATTTTTCTTGTATATATTTTTTTACTAACAAACACGCGAGTGCCAGGTGTACTAACACCTTGCTCGAGTTGTACTCGCCTTTTGACACTCCGTTTCTGCTTATTAGTTAGTTTCATTAGCCTAGCATAGTACCGTAACCTTTACGTCTAGTTAGTTTTGCTATTTTCTTAGCATCTTCACTTGACATAATTTGTATGGAATTACCTGTTTTGTGATTAATTAATGGTGCACAACCATACGCTTCGACTGAAGAGCACGAGACACACACTTTGAAGCCTAGACGAACTCGACCATTTGGTATTGTATTTTTACATTTGCATTTCATATATATATTATCCGTAGTAATTCGTATTTAATTTGTATATTCATCAAGTAAATGACTACCAATCATCATGGTGATCAATACAAGTATTATCCACGCTCCCATTAGTCAATTTTTTCATGGTAAGCAATATACAGTTCTTCTCTCATTATAGTTAACCAATAGTTACTTCCCCATCCTTCTTCGTAAGAACCCATATTAGTATCACCATCTTCCATATCTTGTTGTTGCCACTCAAGAATATCATCTATAGTATTTATCATTTCTGATATTTCAAACCTAGTAAATGTTACTTCATCGTTAACACATTGACCATAACTCATTCCTGCGATTAATAGTGTCGCTACACTTAAAGTTAATTTCTTCATTACATTATTTTTGTTATATTATTTTCTTCATCTATTTTCTTACAATCTTGTATCGCTCTGTACAATAATTCTTGTGAGTCAACTGAGTTAAACCAGTCTTCTTTTGACCACACGTAGTATATCCAGTCATTCGCTTCGTGAGCGTGTTCAAAGTAGTTTTGATACTTATTACCATATGAATCGATCACTCTCGCATCATACCACTCACCTTTTTTCCTTGTTATACTGTAATTTCTCATATTAATACTTTGTTGTGCCATTTGTAGCTATTAACTTGGTGATCAACTCATCCATTTCTCGTTGAGCTTTTAATTTTTGCCATACGAGATATAACTCTCTACTACTCATATTCTTTGCGAATATATCTTTTTTGTTTACTTTGAACATATTATTTATTTTATTTGTTTTACATTTATATTATCCATCTATTATCGTGTTTAGTTTGTAATTATTGATTTTCCACCTTTAACTAGAAATCCTTTTGGATATTCACTAAACATATCTTTTACTGCTTCTACGTTACTAAACGCATCGTCTACAAAGTATATATCACTTACACCGTTTTCGATTAAGTTTTCTTTTATCCATTTAGCTTTCGCTTCACCTGTTGAATTACCTAATCCTACTACGTTTTCTCGTTTTAACTCAATATTTTGAGATAATAACCAGTCGTATATTGCTTCTTCACTGTCAGAGTGTCGAGCTGTTAGTATGTACACTGAATCATAGCTATATTTGTGTAATTGATTTTTTAACTTATCAATAAGTGGACCAGGTATTCCATTTGTTACTTGATTGAAATCAGTGAAATCCATTTCCCAACCATTACTTATTAGATTTTCACCCCATTTTGGCCACTCGTCTGATGTTATTGTCATGGTTTTCTCGCCTTTTGTAGCTATTACTACATTGTCGCTAAATCCAACTGTTTCATCAAAGTCGAATACACTTGCTCCATATATTAATTTATTATTCTTCATATTTCTATTTTATTACTAATTGATATTTACTTAAATCTCTCAACCCGTCAAATCCTTCACTCATTCTATCGAGTGCATATTGTAATGGAAATTCTTGATGAGTTGAGAATGAAGAATATCCATCTTTAGTATCACTAATTATTTCTACTGTACCATAACCTGGCCAGTGAGGATTCTTACCTATTTCTACTACTATTACTTTGTAGTCTTTCTTGTTCTCATTTCTTGGAATGGAAAACCATAGTTGTTTTAATTCATTTCTAGTCATAATTCTATATTTTACTTGATTATTTATTTATTTTAATTGTTGTAGTATGAGAATCGAACTCATAAAAACCATTGCTACAGTGTACTCCAAATACTCGGTCATTCATATTTTATAGTGGGAATGATACTCAACTAACACTACTACTCAAGAAAATTACTTACTATTATTCAGTAATTGTTTGAAGATTTCTACAAAATGCTGGAACTGCATTTGAGTTTGTATAAGATTTATACTTAGCGAAACAGTTCATTGCTTCAAATTTCTCTTTATGAGTATTGTATACTTCATCATGATTATAAGAAACATTTTCTTGTTTTTTATTAGTAAATGATATTACTACATTTTTACCAATTAATGATTTTCTTATTACAAATCTTTTAGTTTTAAGTTCTTCAACTTTGTTTAATTTTGACATAATTTATTTATTTATTTAGTTATTAATTATTTGTTTCATTTATATTATCCATTTACTGTCGTATTTACATTGTAAAAGTATATATTTTGTTTTATTGTTTATTTGTTAGTACATATATTGCTCTGCACTTGACTGTTTACAATTGTGAATTATATTCATAGTTGTTTACATTTGTAACGATTATACATTTCAATTGCTATTGCTAATGTTAGTATGATTGTGTATGTTATTAATTCTTTCATTGTTAGTTTGTTTACATATATATTATCCAAATGCAGTCGTATTTAGTTTGTAAATGTATTAATGAATATGTATGACACAATGACATGACATGATGACATGAATATGAATATGTGAAATGTTTAGAATTACAGACGATTTACGAGATGAAATGGATAATAATAATGAATATGAAACGAGTTTGATTAATATGAGAATATGATCGCAAAAACGAATAAAAAACAGTGCGGTAGCTTAAAAAATATCGATTTAAAAGGAGGGGGGGCCGCCTGGGGAGTAGAAGCAATGCAACACCCCAATATTTATAATATTTTTTTTTGTGACATTAGGTAGTTAAGTATTAGAGTAACAGGCTAGTGTCACACTTTCTGTAAATTACTTACTTAGCATGTAATCATACCTAGTATGAGAAATACACCACTAAGGGGATTTATGAAAAAATCTCCACTAAAACAAAACGCATCTGTATCTGACTCGGTAAATAGAGGTAGTGTAAATGCAGAAAATATAAAGATTCTTCCTAACAAATCTCAAAAACACAAAGACTTCGACGCTTTAGCAACATCGCAGAAAAATAATCAAGATGCGCCGAAAGCAACGGTTGTTGATACTACTAAAAGAAATATAAATAGAATGACTCAAGGTAACGCTTTAGCTAGTTTATTTACAGGAAGAAAAACAAAGTCATAGTATAACACATGAGAAATTCACCACTACCAGGATTTATGAAGAAAGGATGCGGTTGCGGAGGCAACTGTAAATGTTCAACTGAAGGATATAAGAGAAATAGTCCTGATGTGAACAAGAAGGTGAATATTATCCAATCTGGAAATATTACTATGAAAGGTGTTGATTTCCCAGTTAAAGGGGTTGATAACCTCGGTAATACAAAGATAATGAAACCGGGTAAAGATTACAAATTTCCTGGGACTATAGTAAAAGAGACCAAACACAAGAAATAACATGGCTTTTAAAATGAGAGGAACTTCGTTACACAAGGGCACAAAGGCGCATAGATCAGCTTTGAAGCAAAAGAAAGGCCCAATAACAGAAGCAGAGTGGAATAAGCAAACTAACACTGGAACTAAAGGTATACCGGAGGACGGTGGTGTAGGTATGCAATACTTAAAAGATGATTTACAATCTGAAGGTTATAAAAAAAGATTAGCAAACGAACTGGCAGCAGCTGGTGAAAGTGACTACATAAAAAGAGCACCAAACGAAAAAGAGTTAGAAGCGGATCCAAATAAATCTCTAACTAAAATTAAAAATCCTACCGCGGAAGATATAATGGACGTGAGAACTAATAGATCAGAGAACATCATGTTTAACGATCCTAGTACTTACGATAAAGAAGGTAATTATATAGGTTACGCAAACGCTGACTATATTAAGAAAGGTGTGGATCAAGGTGGTGGTAAAAACACAAATAGATTAATGCCATCTACCAACGTTAATTTCACCGACCAAGAAGATTGGCAAGGATCCCAATCAGATAGAGTTCAAGGTGGTGACTTAATTATACATGAAGGAGCTCACGGTATAACAGCTGGAGAACATGGTATGCTTGAGAATACTAAAAACCTTTTAACAAATGCTAAATCTGGTGAAGGTGATACTGACGCTAAAGGGAGAAAAATGAACATAAATAGACCTCAAGAGGTTTACGCTAGATATAAAGTTGCTCAAAAATTCCTAAAAGATCAAGGTATGTTCGATGCTTTCTCAGGAAAAGAGTTTACAGATAAAGATGTGAAAAAAGTAGAAAAAATGATGGAAGGAGTAAACGAGCAGAACTTTCAAGAAAAAGGTATACCATATGAAGTGTTCACTTTCTTTGGAGATGGTAAAAAAATGAAAGACCACGGATTCAACAAGAAAATGTCTAAGAAAGACATGAAAAATATATTTAACAACGTAGCGGATAATTCTAATAATCCAAACGAAATAATAGACGACGGTGGTAATTCATCAATGTTCGCATAATAATAATAAACATGGCATTTAAACTAAGATCAGGGAATATAACAAAATTCAAGAGCATGGGGTCTTCTCCTGCTAAAGATATGAAAACTGGTAGTTACGAGCATTCATTCGAATCTCCAGCTAAACAAAAATTAAACAAAGGTGGCGAAGGCCAAGATCAAGATAAAATCTTTAATGATAAAGGCGAGCATATCGGTGACTATGTTAATGATAAGCCTGTAATGAAACTCAAAGAGTTAGTTCAAAAAAAGCCTAAATATATAGAAGCGGAAATTCCTCCTGGTTTTAAAAGACCTGTTGTTAAAAAAGAAACACCGGTTAAACCTACAGACGAGGACATGAAAAAGTACAGTGATTTAGAAAAATACGATGATGATAGACCGGTATCTTCTAATAAACAAAAACAACAATCAAGCGGGAAGGATAAAGTTTCTGAGCAACAAACTTCAGAATTAGGTAAAAAAGTTAAGCCTTTATTAAAAAAAGGTTACCTCCCAACTAAAAAGGCAAATATATCTCCAGCTAAACAATTAGATCCAAAAGTAGAAAAAGCTCTTAAAGCATTTGACAGACCTACGCCCGCGGTTACACCAAAAAAACTAAGCGATGCTCAAGTAAAAGCGATTAGAAAAGCGATCAAGGAAAAAATAAAGGACCCAAAAACTATTAAGAAATTAAAGAATGCTTTAAAAAAAGGGTATACTCCTACATCTCCAGCTAAACAAGCAAAAACTAAGGGTTTAGGTCCAAGAACTGCTTTTGGTGGTGTTAAAAACCCTGAACTTACTAAAACTAAAAAACCTTTTAGTACTAAGGTTATGAAAGATGGTCCTAAGAAACAAGTAACTGGTGTAAAAAACCCTGGTAACTGGCAACCGCATCCAGACACGTTTAAAAAAAGAAAATAACATGGCATTTAAATTAAAGTCTGGAAATAAATCATCATTTAAAAGTATAGGAAGTTCTCCAGCTAAGCAACTAACGCAAGTGTTGTTAAAGAAAAGAGAAGGTTTAGGTCCTAGAGAAATTAAAGGTGAAGATGATCAGAGTTATGAAGCTCATGTAACTAGAAAAGAAATGGGTGTATATAAAAACCCAAGTAAGTATTGGTATAAAATCAATGGACAAAACGTAAGCAAAGAAGCTTATAAAAAATACGAGAACAAACCAGGTGGCGACGAACCTGGAAAACAAACAAACGATCCCGACGCTTATGGGAGAAAAGCAAATAATCACGGCCGAGGGCTAAAAACTAAATAAATAAAAAATCATGGCATATAAAATGAAAGGGCACTCGCTGCCAGGACCAAATCAAAAAAAATCAGCAGCTAAACATCGTATAACTTCACTTGATGGAATGGACGATAAAGGAATACAATCGGTAACGTCTCATAATGATTCACACGCGGCAGGAAAAGATCCACACGGATCATCAAAAAAATCTCCAGCAAAATGCCCATTAGCATTAGCAGCGGCACCTATGATAGCTGGTGCGGTAGGAGGAATGATGAAGAAGAAAAAAGAAGAATAAATGGCTTTTAAGATGAAAGGCGCTCCCTATTCTGGTAAGAAGTTTAGTATCGGTAAATCCGATATTAACGGGAAGGGTGTTTTTGCTTCTAAAGACTTTAAAAAAGGAGAATTAGTTGGTATGGCTGTCACGGACGAAACCGCAGTTACCGATACTGTTAATTTTCGCGACGCTCGTACTGAATTAGGGAAATATTTAAATCACCAAAATAAAGAAAACGCTGCGCTTAAAAGTGAAAATAACACCTTAAACATATATACTAACATTCCAATCAAAAAAGGTGATGAAATCACTGTAAACTATAAAAAAGGACCAAACTATATAGATGGCGACTTAGATGGATTCAAAGAAAAATAGGGAAACACCCTAAAACCAAGTCAATAACCTAAAACCAAAATAAAATGACTTATTTATACTACAAGACCAGTTCAACTGGCAACCTAAAACCGAATGAAACAACAATTAAACATTGGAAACACCTCTCTGAGAAGAAAAACTGGAGAATAACCCAATTACCTAACGGATTTTACCAAACAGAGTGCTTAAACCCTGATAAAGAAGGCGAATGGCAAGATGTTACACGTAGAGAAACAATAGAAGGAGCAGAGACCGCAATAAATGGTAGTGTTAAGCACTTTTCTGACAAATTAGAAGCAACAAAAGGACCAAAAGTTGTAAAAACGTTCGAATAACAATAAAGGGGAGTTAAATCTCTCCCCTTTTCTTTAAAATAGCATATGACATTCAAAATGAGATCTGGAAACAAAGTTTCCTTTAAAAATATGGGTAGTTCACCAGCAAAACAAAGCGTAGCCCCAAAGGATGACGGGTTAATTAATCCAAGTGAAACTACTGCTGGTAAAGATTTTTTAGCTAAACAACAGGCTATAAAATTACAAAGAGAAAATGAAGAAGCTGCAAAAACAGCAAAGGATGCAAAAACGCCAGAAGCGATAGCAAAGAAAGAAGAGGATGCGTTTAAATCAAAAGGCGCTTATAGTGCTACAAACCGAGAAGGTAATACTCTTGATGATTTGAGAACTGAGAACGTTAGGAAGGAAAAAGAAGGAAGATTGAATGACGGTGATAAAAATAATGATTATGATATGGGTGAGTGGGATGCTACCAGTGGACTTGATTACGATCCAGATTTAGGACATTATAAAAGTAAAACTCAACTTAGTGAAGAAAAGAAAACTAGAAATCTTCAAACAAAAACTGACGCCAAAAATAGAAAAAACACAAGCAAAGAAAACGATGTAACGGAACGTAGAAAGTTTTTAGGAATAGATCTTGGTGAAAGAAAATATACTAAAGCTGAAAGAAAAGCAGATAAAAAAGCCAAGCAAGAACAGAAGCATACTGACAAAAATAAGACGCTAACAGATAGATTAGCACATGAAAAAGGAACTGGAAAAAGTGGATTTAGCTTTAGTTTGAAAAATGCGTTATTAGGAGATAATATCGCGTCTGGTTTAAGTTATGGTGCGAGACATAAGAATACTCAAAAAACAATAGATAAAAGAGCTAAAAATAAAAAATCTGAAGCTACAAAACAAAGAGGGAAAGAAAATAGGAAAAATATAAAGTAAAGCAGTACAATTTAATCAAATTTAATTTAATACAATATGGAGTACAGTCAACCAAGCGAGATTGTCAAAGACGTGAACTTTGGCGATAACGCAAATAGTAAAATAGTAGCTGGCGTTGAAAAGCTAGCTAAAGCAGTAAAATCAACCCTAGGTGCCTCTGGTAAATGCGTTATATACGAAGATGCAAGAGGTTTACCGGTCATAACAAAAGACGGAGTAACCGTAGCAGAATCGGTTGTCTTATTTGACCCGGTAGAAAACATGGGGGCTACCTTAATAAAGGAGGCTGCTAGAAATACAGTGAGAGAAGCAGGTGACGGTACTACTACAGCTACTGTCCTTGCTGAATCACTATTAAAAGAAGTTAACAAGAGTGAAGTTAACACAAGAGAAATTAAAGACGGGATTAAATCCGGTCTTAAGAAGGTAAACGATTACCTAGATAAGATTTCTGTCAAGATCGAAGGCGATATGCTCGAATCTGTTAGTTCAATAAGTTGCAATAATGATGCGGAACTAGGTGAGATTATAGCGGAAGCTTATACTAAAGTAGGTAAAGATGGTGTGGTACTAATGGAAGAGTCTCCAACTGAAGAGACATACGTCGAGATTGTAGACGGTGTTCAAATCGACTCAGGACTCACATCTCCACATTTTGTTACTGATAAAGATAAACAAGTCTGTGAACTTGATAATCCGTTAGTATTAATCGTAGGATCAGAAATCGCAAACGTAAGGAAGATACAATCAATATTAGAACATGTTATAAAAAATAAACGTTCTTTACTGATCGTAGCTCCGGTTGACCAACAAGTCAAAGCTGCATTGCTTATGAATAAAGTAAAAGGTAATATTAAAGTAAACATTGTTGACTTACCAGGCTTTGGTCCCACAAAAGAAGATACGTGCGAAGATTTAGCGTTATTAGTAGGTGCTACTATAATGAATGAAAATCTAGGTGATGATTTAGATCTAATTGATGTTAGTTGTTTAGGTGAAGCTTATACAGCTGTAACAGACGATAAAACAACAGTACTTACTATAGAGACTCCACAAGAAGCTATGGAGGAAAGAATTGCTAGTATTAAGAAAACTATAGATAAATGGGAGAAAAACCCGTTTATACAAAAGAAACATAGAGAAAGATTAGCCATGCTATCAGGAAGTGTTGGTATAATTAAAGTAGGTGCTGATTCTAAGGTAGAGCTTAAAGAAAAGAAAGATAGAGTGGAAGACGCTATATACGCTACTAAAGCCGCGCTTAAGGAAGGTATAGTCCCTGGCGGAGGTGTAGCCTTACTTAACGCCTCTCAAAAAATCCCCGCTAAAGCGGTGGGTGAAGAGATACTACTAAAAGCTATTCAAGCTCCTTTCTATACTGTTCTTGAGAATGCTGGCATCCATTTAATGGAAGGCACTGAAGATCACGAAGGTTACGGTATAGATGTAGTGACTGGTGAAAGAGCTACAATGATCTCAGCTGGTATCATAGATCCGGTTTTGGTTACAAAATCGGCCCTCAAAAACGCAGTAAGTGTAGTTACAACTATTATATCTGCAGATTGTGTAATTTCAAACATGAGAATGAATGAAAGCAATCAATAGATATATTATAGTAGACAGAATAAAGACAGAACCTAAAAAGGTTGCTGGTCTTATAATGACGGATGATACAGATGTAGACAACCGTTATATAAAAGCAAAAATAATATCATGTGGAAATCTTGTAGAAGGTTTAAAAGATGGAGATGTGATATATTACGATAAACATGCTGGACACGACATATCATGGAAAGACACTCTGTATAGAGTCATCCGTGATGGCGACGTTGTTTTAGTGTGCTAGTCACTACAACCCGGTGGCGATTTAAACAAATTTATTAATTAAAACAAAAACAAAAATGGGAAGAGTATTTTTTAACACATTAGAACACACACATGAGATAACAGCGGCAACTACTGCTTATCAATGTTTAGCTAGTGATTCTAACAAAACGTTTATCCTTAACACCGCAGCTGCTACGGTAATTACATTACCTGCTGACGCTGACATGGAGTTAGGATGGAACATTAAAATCGTACAGGCACTAGCTAATGATGCTGGTACATTAATCAAATGTTCAAATGTTACAGACACAACTGGCCAAATGTTTACGGGAGGCTTGAATGTTCAAGTAGTCGCTGATGCTACAGCTGATGTTTTTCAAGGTTACGCAACGGCTGCTGCTAACGATAGTCAACTAGCTCTTGATACAAACTTAGCTAACAATATGGCAACAGTAGGTACTAACCTTACTATCATGAAAACAGCAACAAATAGATTTATGGTAACTGGTCACGTAGCTTCAGTTGATGCTGATGGTACTGGTGCAGCTATATTCTCTAACATATAGTAGCTTAACAAAATATTATGCCACGCTATTCATACGGGTAGCGTGGTACTAATAGATTAAACCCAAACCACAAACCCTAAGCCATAAACTTAGAAACAAACAAACAAATTAATTAACAAAAAAAAAGAAAAAATGAACGGACCAATTTTGTATTTCGACAACGGAAATGAGGCTACAGGCGCTTTTCCATTAGAAACATTCTCAGCTTGTATAGCTGGAAATGATGTAGTAACCTTATATTTTGGACAAGGTAGTGTTTTACACAACGTAGTGTTAGCTTGTGCTGATGGAGCGTCTGACGCTGTCGCTAAGCTTTTAATGCAAGCTTTGTCTCCAATGTCTAAATTTAACCACGGTAAATTAGTAGTGGTTGCTGACGACCAAAACGCTTCCTACTTAGTAGCTGGTATTACTGGTATCACTAGTATCACTCCTGACGTAGCTGCTGCATAGTCTGAATGAGACTAACCGCGCAGGATCTGCGTGACATGAATATCCTTAAGTATTACAGGCTCACTAGAAAGTGGGTCTGTAAAACTTACGGGTTAAAAGATGCAGATTTAGAATTATTAATTTATTTAGATTGTAAAGGAAGATTTACACGAAACGATTTTATCAACGGAGTTTACACATACTCATGGGATAAAAACAGATGGGAGAGATTAAAACGAGAAGGTTGGATCGAAACCTGGAGACACAGGAATAGAACTACAATTAAGTACTCAGTATTTAAAACTTCATGGAAATGCTCTCAAATGATTAGTAGGATATATAGAATCCTATTAGGTGAGGAAGACTTACCCACTTCAGAGAGAAGTGTATTTTATAAGAATAAATCATACACAGATAAAGTTTATAATAAAGCTATAGATGATATGATAAAAGATAAGGACAGATGACAAAGAACATGGCATACTGGAAGGCGAAACACACAGCTTCAGAGAAAAAATCTCCAGCTAAAGTTAGCGATAGCGATTTACTAAATTTACAAAGCAAATTAAACCATCAGGAACTTGATTTTAAAGAACCAGGTTGGGCCAAAGTAGCTAAAAAAGCACATGGCGTAGCTAAAGGAGCGGTTGAAGGCGCTCTTGGTGGAATCGCGGGCTCTGGCGGCGGCGGCGGCGGCGGTGGCGGCGGTGGCGGCGGTGGAGGACCTGTTGCTGTTAAAACTGATCACGAAGTATAATGGCTTTTAGACTACCAATTACCAAACATAAAAAAGTAAATAATGGTCGTTTCTTTAATTCAAAAGAAGAAGCTGCACCAGGTACCCCACTTATTCGTAAGAAACTAGATGAGGGTATACAAGCTGAGGCTAATGATGATGGTACTATATTTATAGATGAATCAATAGAACCTGGTAGTGCGGAAGAAAGAAAAATACTCATGCACGAGATGAAACATTCAACAGATATGAAGATAGGTAAATTTAAGTATACTGATGATAATATAACTTGGAACGGAAGTGATTACCCTAGAGCAAACGGTATGGTACTTTACGAGGGAGAATGGGTGCCAGAAGGTGGTAAAGAATTTCCCTGGGAACAGCATTAAATAAAAAAACTAAAACAAAAATAAAATGGCATATAAAATGAAAGGCTTTGGTGGATTTGGAAACTCTCCAGCTAAAAAAGAATTAGTTGGTAATCAACATAATTTACCAACGGAAGTAAAAGAAAAAATAAAAGCTGCCCCTGGCAAGATGTACGGAAAAAAATCTCCAGCTAAACAAGAAGGACCAGTAGATAAAAAACAATTACCACTTCAAGAAGGAGAAATGGAAGGTACCTCTGTGTACAATCCATCAGAAGATAAAACCATGTCTAAAAGTTTTGTTAATCGTGAAAGAATTAATGACTTAGAAGATAGAGCTGAATATGCAAGATCAGATGCTGAAAGTGCTGAAGGCGAAGAAAAGAAGAAACACTTAGCTAACGCTAAAAAACTTCAAAACGAAGCTGATATTCTTAGAAACAGAAAACCAAATAAAAAATAAATGAGTATTCTAACTAAAATACTTTCTGGCGGCGCCGCGGATCTAGTAAAAAGCATAGGTGGTGTTGTAGACAACTTACATACATCTAAAGAAGAAAAACTAGCAGCAGAGCTTAAAATCAAGGAGATGGTTATGAGCTATGAAGCAGAGATGCAAAAACAAGTAACTGAGCGTTGGAAGATGGATATGGCTTCTGACTCTTGGTTAAGTAAAAACATAAGACCACTAGTTTTAATATTTCTAGTGGTATCTACAGTATTGTTGGTTTTTATCGACGCTGGAGTTATTGCCTTTGAAGTTAAAGCTTCATGGGTAGACTTATTACAATTAGTATTAATAACCGTGATCGGTGCTTATTTTGGCGGTAGATCACTAGAAAAAGTAAAAAAATAAAACAATGGTAAATAAATATTTTAATGTAACAGTAAAACCTACAATAAAAGCTAGTGAACAAGCTGCTAATTCTGGAGTTTATGCTTCTGGAGATGTAGTATTTGATTGGCACGCGGTTGATGTACCTAAAGGCGCTTCTAAATTAATTGGTGTTACGGCCATACTTAGACAAAAACATGGAACAGTTTGGAACGAGCAGCAATTTCAACTAATATACGGTAAATCAATAAATAGCGTAGCCCCTACTAGTATTGGTACTAGCAATGCCCCGGCGGACGGTGTTGGATACTACAATAACATAATTGGTAAAAGTACCGTTACAGCAAATGACTATATGTCTGATGTACTTGACAACGGTGCTGGTATAGCGACTTTAGCACAAGGTGGTGCTAATAGTGAAAAGCCATCTATGGTATTAGAAGGAGAACCTAACAGTGGAACAAATGTTGGTTATGATAAATTATACGTAGCAATGATTGGGGAGGGAAATCTTGATTTTAGTACATCAGTTGCTATAGGGCCAAGTGCAGGTGTTGATATCTCTGGAAATAACGGAACATTTGGTGTTATAGATGGTACTGATCCAACTCTTTGTTTTGCTCCTGGAGACGTGTTACATGCACAAGATGATATTATCGTAGGTGAAGTCGCGTCTTTAGATGCTGATAATATTACGTTTAAATTCTCTGGTGAAGCAACAACAAGTGAAACTGATTATACAGTTCCAGCAAATCTCGCTGCTTGGGTGATCCAAAACGGAGCAGATGCTGCAGGAGATTTACTTGAAAACGATGAATTGTTTAATGTAAATCCTATAAAAATAATATTACATTTAGAAAAATAAAACAAATTAAATTAACTTAAATTAAATAAAATGGCAAAAAAAGAAAAAGTCGTAGACTTAAAACCAAAAGCAGAAAAAATAACAGACGAAGAACTTAATAAACTTCAAGGTACAGTTAGATCTATAGATCAATTAGTGTTAGATATAGGTAGATTGGAATTACAAAAACATTCTATGCTAGCAACTATGGATAAATACAATGAAGGTATAGAGCGTTTAAGACAAGATTTTATAGAAAACTATGGAACTGATAATGTTAATATTCAATCAGGTGTTATAGCATATCCAGAAGAAAACAAAGAAGATGGCGAAGTTAATAAGAAAGATTAGCATCGGTAAAGATTATAAGAATGACGCTATGCACTATGCCGTGGGGCAAGAAGTGTATGGTGGTCATACTATATGCGATATTGTAGAAGAAGACGATAAGTTTTCTGTTTACATTAAAAAAAATAAAGATGTATTGCCTTGGAAAGACTTTAACAAGAACATGGCAGTATCTGTAGAATATAACTTACAATATTAAATTATGAGCAAACCATTTAAAATGAGAGGTTTTAGTGGATTTAAAAACTCTCCAGCTAAGCAAAAAAAATATTTAACTAGAGACGAAGAAGAAGAATCTGTTGATTTAACTAGAAAAGATGGGCCTAGAGTATCTGAAAAAGAAAAAAAAGATAAAGAAGATAAAGCTCGTCAAGAAAGAGAAAAAGCAAATAGATTTGAACATAACGTAGAGGCTAAGATGGATGAGTATCCACCAAAATATTTTCATGGAGATATTAAAGGTAAAAATAAATAATGAAAAGCGTTTACAACTTTGTTGTAAAGCCAAAAGGAGAAAGATATAACAATACTAAGAAATTTGATGGTGGAGAATTAATACTTAACACCGATATTTATCAACATAAGTACGTTAATAGAGAAGCTATTGTAATATCAACACCTATCATTGGCGATACAGATATAAAACCAGGAGATACAGTTATAGTACACCACAACGTTTTTAGAAGATGGAATGATGTAAAGGGTATAGAGAGAAATAGTAAGGCTTATTTTAATGAAGACACTTATCTTATAAACCACGAGCAAATCTTTTTATACAAACAAGAGAACAGGTGGACAGCTCCAAAAGGATATTGCTTTGTAATGCCCTTAAAAGCTACAGATCAATTTAACATTGAATCTGAAAAACCATTACAAGGTATTGTCAAATATTCTGACGGTACAGTTAATGTTAACAATCTAGTTGGTTTTAGACCAAGTAGTGAGTATGAGTTTATCGTTGATGGCGAAAGACTATATCGAGTTTTATCTAATTTTATTACAATCAAATATGAACATCAAGGAAACGAAGAGGAATATAATCCAAGCTGGGCACAAAGCAGTTGAAGAGCTGATTAAAGTAGCAAAGGAAGCAATCGTTGATTCAGACGATGACATATCAGCAGATAGACTTAAGAATGCCGCGGCTACTAAAAAACTAGCTATATTTGACGCATTTGAGATACTTAACAGAATTCAAGAAGAAGAGAACTTGCTCGAGGGAAAGGCACCTGAAGAGACAAAGGAAAAAACTTTTAAGGGATTCGCAGAAAGTAGATCTAAATAATGTACGAGCAAAGTTTAGTTAAAATAATCAAACCTATTAAAAAAACGACTATTAGTCGTCTTAATAAAGGTAAAAAATGGAAATATGGATACAATAAAGAACATGATATTGTGGTTATCTCTAAAACGGGAAAAATTGGCGAAGTGGTTGAAATTCAAAACTTGCGAATTGGCTTGCCGTTGGAACCAAAAAGAGTGTACGTGCACCCCAAAAACAAGTGGCAAAAAATAGAGCAACCGAAAGAACTATCTCGTTTACAAAACATATTTGATTGGAGGAATTATCCAGATGATCAAAAAGAACAATGGTACGATTATATAGATGAGGAGTTTAAAAGAAGAGACGAAGGTTTTTGGTTTACGAATAATGGTAAACCAACTTATATAGTAGGAACGCATTACATGTATTTACAATGGAGTAAAATTGATGTTGGTGCGCCTGATTTTAGAGAGGCAAATAGATTGTTCTATATATTCTGGGAAGCTTGTAAAGCAGATAAGAGATGCTATGGAATGTGCTATCTTAAAAATAGACGTTCTGGGTTTTCTTTTATGAGCTCTGCTGAAACAGTCAATCTAGCAACGCTTGCAAGTGATAGTAGATATGGAATATTATCTAAAACAGGAGCTGATGCAAAAAAAATGTTTACGGATAAAGTTGTACCTATAAGTATTAATTATCCGTTTTTCTTTAAACCCATTCAAGATGGTATGGATCGTCCAAAAACAGAATTAGCTTATAGAGTGCCAGCTAGTAAGTTTACAAGAAAAAAAATAACTAGCAACGAAAAACTAGAAGATTTACAAGGACTAGACACAACAATAGATTGGAAAAACACTGGAGACAATAGTTATGATGGGGAAAAATTAAATCTACTCGTGCATGATGAAAGTGGTAAATGGGAGAGACCCGATAATATTTTAAATAACTGGAGGGTTACAAAAACATGTTTACGATTAGGTAGTAGGATAGTTGGTAAATGTATGATGGGCTCGACTTCAAACGCATTAGACAAAGGTGGGGACAACTTTAAAAAATTATATAACGCTTCAGACGTTACAAAACGAAATCGTAATGGACAGACAAAATCTGGTTTATATTCTCTGTTTGTCCCAATGGAGTGGAACTACGAAGGATTTATTAATGAACACGGATATCCAGTATTTGATAACCCAAGTGATGATGTCCTCGGACCAGATGGTGAATTAATAGATTATGGAATTATAGAGCATTGGCAAAACGAAGCTGATGGTTTAAAAGGTGATCACGACGCTCTAAATGAGTTTTACCGTCAATTTCCTAAAACAACAGAGCACGCTTTTAGAGATGAAGCCAAAAATTCTATATTTAATTTAGTAAAAATATACGAGCAGATAGATTATAACGAAGAAATGTCTAGAACACTAGGTATCACACAAGGCAACTTTCAGTGGGTGAATGGAATAAAAGACACACAAGTTATATTTTATCCAGATCCAAAAGGAAGATTCAAAGTTAGTTGGGTTCCACCTCAACAATTACAAAACAAGGTTGTATTGAAAAATGGTATAAAATATCCTGGAAATGAACACATGGGAGCCTTTGGTTGTGACAGTTATGATATTAGTGGAACGGTTGATGGGAGGGGCTCGAAAGGAGCGCTCCACGGGCTAACTAAGTTTTCAATGGAAGATGCTCCAGCTAACAGTTTCTTTTTAGAGTACTTGTCAAGACCTCCAACAGCCGAGATGTTCTTTGAGGATGTTCTAATGGCTTTAGTATTTTACGGGATGCCTATACTCGCGGAGAACAATAAACCTCGTCTCTTATACTATTTAAGACGTAGGGGATACAGAGGGTTTAGTATGAATAGACCTGATAAAATATGGAATAAATTATCTGTTGCGGAAAAAGAGGTTGGTGGAATACCTAACTCTTCAGAAGATATTAAACAAGCTCATGCCGCTGCCATTGAGATGTATATACAAAGTCACGTTGGTATGCAGCAAGATGGGACTTTCGGAGATTTATACTTTAATACTTTGTTAAACGATTGGTCTAGATTTGATATAAATAAAAGAACAAAGTTTGATGCGTCGATAAGTTCTGGTTTAGCCATTATGGCTAACAACAGACATTTATACGCTCCAAACGCTAAAATAGAAAGGCAAAAATTAAACATAAGTATTTCTAAGTACGAAAATGATGGTAATTTTTCAAAATTAATAGAATAATAAATATGCACGGATTTAGTAAAAATTTTCCCAGTCAAGTTGTAAGTGATGTTGAAAAAATAAGTTATGAGTATGGGTTAAAAGTAGCTCAAGCTATAGAGCGCGAGTGGTTTGGAAATGAACAAGGAACAAATAGATGGCATTCTAATACTTATAATTTTCATAATTTAAGATTATACGCTAGAGGAGAGCAGTCTGTTCAAAAATATAAAGATGAATTATCAATTAACGGTGATTTATCATACCTTAATTTAGATTGGAAACCAGTTCCAATTATATCCAAGTTTGTTGATATTTTAGTAAACGGAATGACTCAGAGAAATTATGATATAAACGTGTATTCTCAAGATCCGTTCGGAGTAAGCAAGCGTACCAACTACATGCAGTCTATACTAAAAGATATGCGTAGTAAGGAACTCAACGATTTTGTTTTAGATAATTTTGGTATCAACCTATATAGTAACGATCCTGATAAACTACCAGAAACAGAAGAAGAACTTAAGTTACACATGCAGTTAACTTACAAGCAAGGTATAGAGTTAGCTGAAGAACAAGCACTAAACGTTTTATTAGAAGGTAATCAATATGATTTAATTAGAAGACGTTTTTATTATGATTTAGCTACAATTGGTATTGGAGCTGTTAAATCAAATTTCAACACCTCAGAAGGTGTTACTATAGATTATGTTGATCCAGCAAATCTCGTGTATTCACACACCGATTCCCCTTATTTTGATGATATATATTACGTTGGTGAAGTTAAGACTATTCCTATTAATGAGTTGGTTAAACAATTTCCTCATTTAACAGAAGAAGATCTTAACGAACTTATTAGTAAAAAGTCTAATAAAAATAATTATACGTTTACTAATAGAAAAGAAAGAGAGCGTGATGACAATACTGTAGAGGTTTTGTATTTTAATTATAAAACTTATATGAATGAAGTTTATAAGTTTAAAACAACCAGTACAGGTTCTGAAAAAGCTATTCAAAAAGATGATTCGTTTAACCCCCCAAACACTTTAGAGGGTGGTTACGAAAGAGTATCTAGATCTATAGAATGTCTTTACGATGGAGCTATGGTGCTTGGCACAGACAAATTACTCAAGTGGGAAATGGCTAAGAATATGTTGAGACCTAAGAGTGATTATACTAAAGTTAAAATGAATTATTCTATTGTAGCCCCTAGAATGTATGATGGAAAAATAGATTCATTAGTAAAAAGAATTACTGGTTTTGCTGACATGATTCAATTAACGCACTTAAAAATACAACAAGTATTATCTAGAATGACACCTGATGGCGTTTATTTAGATGCTGATGGTTTAGCTGAAATTGACTTAGGAAACGGTACCAACTACAATCCACAAGAAGCCTTAAACATGTATTTCCAAACTGGGTCTGTTATTGGTAGATCTTTTACTGGAGATGGAGATCAAAATCCAGGAAAAATCCCAATACAAGAGATACATGGAGGTCAAGGTGCTGGTAATAAAATGCAAGCTCTTATTGGTAATTACAATTACTATCTACAAATGATAAGAGATGTAACCGGGCTTAACGAGGCTAGAGATGGTAGTAATCCTGACAAGTACTCATTAGTTGGCGTTCAAAAGCTAGCAGCAGCAAACTCTAATGTAGCCACTAGACACGTGCTACAATCTGGATTGTTTTTAACATCCTCTTTAGCAGAGTGTTTGTCACTTAGAATATCTGACGTGTTAGAACACTCACCAACAAAAGACGCTTTTATAAGAGGTATAGGTGTTCATAACGTTGCAACTCTAGAGGAAATAAGTCAACTCCACCTACATGACTTTGGTATATTTATTGAATTAGCACCCGACGAAGAAGAAAAACAAGTATTAGAAAACAATATTCAAATGGCTCTTCAACAACAAATTATAGATTTAGAAGATGCTATTGATCTTAGGGAAATCAAAAGTATAAAGCTAGCAAATCAAGTTCTTAAAATAAGAAGAAAAAAGAAGTTAGAACGGGATCAGCAAATGCAACAAGAAAATATCCAAGCTCAATCACAAGCAAATATTCAAGCTCAACAAGCCGCTGCACAGTCAGAAGCACAGAAACAACAAGCGTTATCGCAGAGTCAAATACAACTTGAGCAAGCTAAAACTAAAATGAAATCTCAAGTCTTAATACAGGAAACCGAACTAAAAAAGCAATTAATGAAATTAGAGTTTGAACACAACATGAAGTTAAAGCAAATGGAGGTTGGTTCTACTGGTGACAAAGAAAAGCAAAAAGAAGATCGTAAAGATGAAAGAACAAAAATTCAAGCAACTCAACAAAGCGAGATGATTGATCAAAGAAACAACCAAAAACCACCTAAAAACTTTGAGACTACAAGTGATGATAATACAGGAGGGTTTGGTTTAGGTATGTAAAAAATTATTAACTATTATTATATTATATTATGGCAAAAAAAGAAAAAGAAATACCAGCAATAGATGATTCTACTGGTAAAATAAAAGTGAAAGCAAAAAAGGAAAAACAACCAGATGGTAACGAGACTAAAGGAAATGTTACTAAGGTTAAAGAAAAAATGAAAATGAAACCTATTATAGAAGAAGAAACTATAACTAAGGTTGATTTAAACAAACCAACAAAACCAGAGGGAAATGAAACTAAAGAAGATAATACTAACGACGAGGGAGTGGTTACGGAGCTTGAAAATACCGACACTCCACAAAAACAAGAAGAAATACAACCGGAAGCTGAAACTCCAGTATTAGAAGAAATTACTGAAGAAAAAGTTGAAGAGGTTGAAGAGCAGGTTCAAGAAGCTATAGCGGAGGCTGAGGTTACTGGAAAACCATTACCAGAGAACATCCAAAAGTTAGTAAGTTTCATGGAAGAAACTGGTGGAGATCTAAATGATTACGTTAAGTTAAACACGGATTATAAAGATCTAGATAATCAAGATTTACTTTTTGAATATTATAAAAATACAAAACCTCACTTAGACGCAGAGGAAATTAACTTTCTTATGGAAGATGAATTTTCTTATGACGAAGATGTTGATGAGGAAAGAACTATAAAAAGAAAAAAACTAGCCATGAAGGAGCAAGTTGCTCAAGCAAGGCAACACTTGGACAGTGTAAAGTCCAAATACTTTGAAGATATCAAAAGCGGAGCAAAGTTAACAACTGAGCAACAAGAAGCTATTGAGTTCTTCAAAAACCATAACGAGAAGTTAGAAAGTGATAAGCAAATCATTGACAAAAACAAGTCTACTTTTTTAGATAAAACCAACAAGGTTTTTAACGATAATTTCAAAGGTTTTGAATATAATGTCGGAGATAAGAAATATAGATATAACGTCAAAAACGTAGATGGGATTAAAAAAACACAAAGCGACATCAACAATTTCGTAGGAAAGTTTCTTAACGATAATAACGCGATGGAAGATGCTGAGGGTTATCATAAATCCATATATACAGCTATGAATTCTGATGCAATTGCTAAACATTTCTACGAACAAGGTAAAGCTGATGCGCTTAGAGATAGTGTGACTAACTCTAAAAACATTGACATGAACCCGCGTCAACAGTTAAATGATAACGCATTTGATGCAAGTGGAATAAAAGTAAGAGCTTTAGGAAATAACACCGAAGACTTTAAGTTTAAAATTAAAAACAAAAACAAATAACAATTTAAAAAAATAAATTATGGCAATTACTGCAGGAGGTAATTTGAATAGTGTTCCAGCTGCGAAGCAACAAACATTAGTTTCAAATTATCTAGACTTCACGGGTACAACTGATACTACGTGGGCACAACAATATTTACCAGATCTTATGGAGAAAGAAGCAGAGGTATTTGGTCCTAGGACTATATCTGGATTTCTTTCACAAGTAGGAGCTGAAGAAGCGATGATGGCTGACCAAGTAGTTTGGTCTGAGCAAGGTCGTTTACATTTATCATACACAGGACACGTTGAAAGCGTTGGTGGTGGTGTTGATAGTGTTGGTGAAATTACAATTGAAGGACACATTGATGCAAACGCAACTTACACTCCTTCGTCTCACGGTATTAGAGTTAATGATACGGTTATTGTATCTAACGCTGGTGGTACTATTAAAGGTTTAGTAACGGATGTTGCTGATGATGTTATCGATGTAGCTCCTTATAACTCAGGTGCTGCTGGATTTGCATCTGCAATGAACATTGCTACTTCTAAGAAAACAACTATATTAGTTTATGGTTCTGAATACACTAAAGGTGTTTCTTACATGAATGGTGGTGCCGTTACAACGCAAACTGATTCAAGAGGTGCTAACGAGCCTTCAGTTAAAACGTTTACTAACAAGCCAATCATTATGAAAGATTACTACGAAGTTTCAGGTTCTGATACTGCTAGAATTGGTTGGATTGAAGTTGCTGCTGAAAGCGGACAATCAGGTTACTTATGGTACTTGAAAGCTGAAGCTGACACAAGAGCTCGTTTTGCTGATTACTTAGAAATGGCTATGTTAGAGGGTGAATTAAATGACGCTAACTCTGTTGCTGATTCTTCAAACGTAATGTACAACGCTGCGCAATCAACTGGTGGTAGTGGTACTGAAGGTTTATTCGCTGCTATTGAATCTAGAGGTAATGAAACTTCAGGTGTTACTGGTGTTAACCCTGCTACTGATCTAGCTGAGTTTGACGCTATTTTAGCTGAGTTTGATTCTCAAGGTGCTATTGAAGAAAACATGATGTTTGTAAACAGAGCTACTTCGTTAGCAATGGACGACATGTTAGCTTCTATGAATTCTTACGGAGCTGGTGGTACTTCTTACGGAGTATTTGACAACTCTGAAGATATGGCTTTAAACTTAGGTTTCTCTGGTTTCAGAAGAGGTTCTTATGACTTCTACAAGTCTGACATGAGATACTTGAATGACAAGGCTACTAGAGGTAGTATTAACGCTGCTGACTCTGTTAACGCTATTAGAGGAGTATTTGTTCCAGCTGGAACTTCTACTGTTTATGACCAAATGTTAGGGAAAAATCTTAAGAGACCTTTCTTACACGTTAGATACAGGGCTTCACAAACTGACGATAGAAGAATGAAAACTTGGGTTACTGGTTCTGTTGGAGCTGCTACATCTGCTTTAGATGCAATGCAAATCCACATGTTATCAGAAAGATGTTTAGTTACACAAGGTGCTAACAATTTCATGTTAATGAAATAAGCATTTATTATATTAAAGACCGGGGCTTCGGCCTCGGCCTTTTATTTTATTAATTTATATTATATTATATTATGGCAAAAAAACAAAAAACACAAAAGGTTGTTGAACCTTTAATAGAAAAAGACTTCGAAGAAGTTATGGTAAAAACACCAGTGGTTGAAGAACCAAAAGTAAGAGAAAGAATAAAACCTTCTGAAGAATGGGAAATCAAAGATAGGGTTTACTATTTAAAAGGTAATAAAACTCCAATATCCAAATCAATTAAGTCTGCGAATGTATACTGGTTTGACGAAGAGAAAGGTTACGAAAGAGAACTTAAGTATTGTCAAAATCAGAAAACGGCTTTTGTAGATGAAATGAAAGGCGATCAAAGGTTAGAGCATATTATTTTTAGAAACGGCGCTTTGTTTGTGGAAAAAGAAAAAACAGTTTTACAAAAACTATTATCTCTGTATCACCCACATAAAGAATCTATTTATTATGAATACAAACCATCAGTATTAGCCGCTGAAGAAATAGACGTGTTAGAACAACAAGTTGAAGCTTTGGTAGCAGCACGTAGTATTGATATCGATATGGCAGAAGCTATTATGCGAGTTGAAGTTGGTTCTAGTGTGTCTAGCTTAAGTTCTAAGGAACTTAGAAGAGATTTACTAGTATTTGCACGTAACAATCCTAAGTTGTTCTTAGAATTAGCGGATGATGAAAACGTAATGCTAAGAAACTTTGGTATTAGAGCGGTTGAGGCTGGAATACTAAGATTATCTTCTGATCAAAGAAACTTTTTATGGGGATCTAACGGAAGAAAATTAATGGTTATACCATTTGACGAACACCCATACACTGCACTAGCACATTGGTTTAAAACTGATGAAGGTATGGAAATCTACTCTAATATAGAGAAAAGATTAAATCAATAACAAAATAATATGGTTGCCCTTCGGGGTGACCATTTATTAAAAATTTAATTATATGACAAAATCAAAAGGATTAGGAGATACAATAGAAAAAATTACAAAAGCAACAGGTATAAAAAAAGTAGTTGATACTGTTTCTAAAGCAACTGGAAAAGATTGTGGATGTAAAAATAGAAAACAAAATTTAAACCAAAGGTTTCCCTACAGCTCTGACAGTTTGTGGTTTGGGAAAAGATTTAAATAAAAAAATAAAATGGTTAATATAGATACGGTATATCAAAGAGTTTTAGCTATAGCTAATAAAGAACAGAGGGGTTATATAACACCTTTAGAGTTTAACTTGTTAGCAAACCAGGCTCAACTAGATGTGTTTGAACAATATTTTTACGATAGAAATCAGACCGCTAGAGGACCAGGAAATGCTACTCATTTTGCTGACGTTGACAGTATATTAAACGAACAAATATCAATATTTGAAATAGGCGCTAACACAGCGGGAGTTTTACCAAACAATTTATATAGACTAGGATCTGTTATAGCAATATTTCCAAGTGGAGATGTTGAAGCTAAATATGTTAATAGAAAAGATTGGGTAACTATGTCGATTTCCCCACTTCTTAAACCCACAGATAAAAGACCTGTATACACTAGAAACGCTACTGGTATTCAAGTATACGGAACAAACAATGCTTTGATTACAAATTGTTTTGTTAACTATATATCTATTCCAGATAAAGTGGAATGGGGATACGATGTTATTGGAGAAAAAGCGCTACATAATGGTTCTCCAAATAGAACGTTTCATTTTCAACACCACAGATCTGAAGAGACAAAATTAGTTGTTAAAATTTTAGAGTTAGCAGGTATTATTATTCAAGATCCGGGATTGATACAATATGCTGACGGAGAAGATTCAAAAAAAATACAACAAGAAAAACAATAAAATATGGGATTACTAAAACAAACACAGCAACAGTATTATAGTGGAACAAAACGCTTTACTGGAGACGGGGTTATTACTAAATTTACAGTATCAACAACACAAAACGTTTTCCCGAGTTCTTTTGCTGTAAACTGGACTAACGGTGTAAATCCAAACGTTAAGGTTTATATAGATGGAGCATTGTATGCTCAATCTTATTTAGCTAACGGAATACTAACACTTAACTACGCATTTGATTATAATGTGTTTGATGGTTGGCACGTAGAGTTTTTATCCAACCCTAGTCTTCCAATAGATCCTCCTACCGGAGATATAACGGTAATTGTTGACACTAGTAAGTGGCAAAATCCTAATTTAGGAGTTATTGAAGATATTAAAAGCTATCAATTTGTATCACTTGAAGATGTTATTAATAATTTCGTCATAGCTTACACTGGTGAAGATAAGATTATACCAAAAGCTAATAGAACAGATATACAGTTCCACGCAATGAGAGCATTGCAAGAATTAAGTTTTGATACTTTTAAGTCAACTAAATCTCAAGAAATAGAAGTATCACCATCTCTTAAAATGATACTACCACAAGATTACGTTAATTATGTTAAGCTCACGTTTAAAGACAGCAGTGGTACTGAACGTTTATTACATCCTACTAGATTATCTTCAGATCCAAGCGCTATAAAACAATCCCCAGATGGTACGTATAGTTTTGAAATTGGTAACGCTGGGCTTGGTGGTATTGACGATGGTGTAAATGATACTGATAGTTTGATAAATCCCGAAAACTCAGATACTTGGAATAGTTATAAGGGTCAAGATAACGTAGTTTCAGCTGTGAGTCATGATGGAGCTGTTGAGGATGACACTAAAGGAAGAAGATATGGATTAAATCCAGAAACGATGCAGACAAACGGTGCTTTTTTTATAAACGATCGAGAGGGATATATACATTTTAGTTCAAATATGGCTTCTCAAACTATTACTTTAAAATATATTAGCGACAGTCTCGGCACTGATGCTGAAATGCAAGTTCATAAGTTTGCCGAAGAGGCAATGTACAAACATATAATGTACGGATTATTGTCAACAAGAATGAACATACCAGAGTATCTTGTAATGAGATATAAAAAAGAAAGGTTTGCAGAAACTAGAAAGGCAAAATTAAGATTATCAAATATTAAATCAGAAGAATTAACTCAAATTTTAAGAGGTAAATCTAAACATATAAAACACTAGAATATGCCGGAAATGAAGAATAACTTTCAAAGAGGTCGAATGAACAAAGACCTTGATGAAAGATTAGTACCAGATGGTGAATACAGAGACTCATTGAATGTAGAAATCGCTACATCAAACGGTAGCGACGTTGGTACAGTACAAACACTAATGGGCAATACTCTTCTACCAGGACAAAGTAGTTTTACTGTTTCACAAAATGTTGGGACAGGTGGGTCGATAAAAGGAACGTGTATTGGTTCTATAGCTGACGACAAAAATGATAAACTATATTACTTTGTTGCTCGTGCGACAGGGTTTGGAACTCAAGCTGATAGAATTGTTGAATATGATTATACCACTGAAACATTCGCGCCTGTATGTGTAGATTTAGGTACTAACGCCCTAAAATTTGACACTAATTTCCCAATAACAGGTATTAATATTGTTGATAATTTATTATTTTGGACAGATAACAACTCAGAGCCAAAAAAAATAAATATAGATTTAGGAAAACAAGGGTCTAGTGGTTTTTTTTCCCAAACAAAATTAATGGTACGGAATGTCAGTATAAACGCCCAACCAGATACTTATATTAATTCAGGCATTAACATACACGAAAGGCATTTAACTATAATAAAAAAGGGCCCATCAACAGCTCCTGTTTTAGAAATGAACGATACCACAATGTGGGATCAAGATAATGATGGTTTTAGAGGTGGTTCTGAGGTAACTGGTCCAGTTACTTTGATGACTGGTTTTGAATGGGTGGACGCGGATGGAGAATGGGTGGGAGGCACGATCAATATAAATCATGCAAATACCATGGATTACTACGCGGGAAACTTACTGAGCATATCTTTAGCCTCAGATAGATCTGTAAATGTTTTAGTAACAGTTATGGGTGGTGGACCTAATGGTTATAGCGTTAAAATAGAATCTGGTAATAAAGCAATAGTTGGGGAAACCGACTTGATATCTACTTTAGTACAAAAAGACGCTTTCTTTTCGTTTAAATTCCCTAGATTTGCTATTAGATACAAATATGAAGATGGAGAATATTCTTGTTTCTCTCCATTTAGCCAACCTGCTTTTTTACCAGGAAAGTTTGATTATATGACTAAAGAGGGTTATAACT
>Ga0209337_1000691_pt1 | contig 27244 bp, 24 predicted proteins | sample LinPmetageLP53_FD_184044 | JGI IMG/M metagenome (GOLD analysis project Ga0209337, IMG submission 184044) | Marine viral communities from the Pacific Ocean - LP-53 (SPAdes) (version 2) | ecosystem: Environmental > Aquatic > Marine > Oceanic | place: Pacific Ocean | collected 2010-02-08 | reverse complement strand
ACACCGCACCATTATTTGCCGTGTTTGTGATTGCAGTTAGTGATCCTGTTGTAGTAACCTCTACCCAAGAATTACCAGAGACAAACGGAATATTTACACTAGAACCATTAATAGTTAGGTTCCAGGAACTATTATTAGACCTTCCATAAAGCCTTACTTTGCTTGCAACAGTAATCGGACTCCAAGTTACGGTTCCAGGTTGTGTGGTGGCATAAGATACGGTTGAAAAGCTACCATCAAACATATTAGCAACATTATTAAACGCACCTTGAGTAACATTGCTACTCCAAGTCGTACCATTATTTGGATTATTAAAACTATCAAACTTCTTCGGCTGCCACACACCGTTGTCATCAGTCTCACCAAAATCTGTTGGTGCTAATGCTTGACCATCGATGAAATGTACGTCGGCTAGGTAGCCACTGTAGTTATCCTTGTTGCCCCCAATTCCGTGCGCTATTGCACTGTTTACTTGATAGTCAGTGTTTTGAGAGGGGTAACTACCATTGCCAGTAAGTTGAACACCATTGGCGTAAACTTTTAACCTATTTGCTGCTGTACTTTGTGTTGTGTCGAAAGCTACTACAAAGTGATACCAAGCTGATATATCACGAAATAGTGCGTCTGATAGCCAGGGACTCCCAGCACCTCCGGCTGTCCATGAAACAGTAAATTTATTATTAGATGCAATTTGGATAGTAATCCAAGGATCCGTACCCTGCGTAACAAAAAATTCTCTGTTTGTGTCAACCTCTGATAGTTTTGCCCAGCAAGAAAAGGTCCAAGTTTTTCTATTGCCAGCAGAAAAAGTTCTGCTTAAATACGCACTATCAGCCCGCTCAAAGCGCAAGCTTCTGGAAATCTCGTAGCCACCACCTCCTTGTCCAGAGGCACCAGCTAGAATATTATTAGATACTACACTCATGAATACAATGCAGTAAAGACTGTATGAATTGAGGTAGCACTACGCACGATGTAATCAATACGATCTACAGAACTAGCTGCAGTCGATAGTGTCGGTGCAGCAGCTCCAGCAAAGTCCCAATAAGATCCCCACGCTGCAGTACGTGAACCTGTTCCATCTTGGACAAGAAAGATAGAACCTGATTGACCAGCAACTAGGTTTGTAGGGTTAGCAATTGTTGTGTTCTGACCTAATGTCAAACTAAAGTTATTAGATGCACTGAAGTCTGGAGTTACCGTAGTGCCAGGCGTCAACGTAGTAATCGTTGCACGTTGAGCAGCAGTAAAGGTCTGTGCTGCATTTGTTACAGCATTAGTTGCTGGTAATGAAGCTTGTGTACTTACAAGGGCTGATCCCTCTTTAACGTACAGTTTGTCTTGGTCTGTTGCATATACAATTTCTCCTTCCTGAATATCGGATACGGAGGAATTAAGATTTGAATAAGTACCCCGTGCAACACGCACTGGAGTCCTAGAAGCAGGTGTAGGCATTAGAATGATCCTCCGTCAATAGTCAAAGTAGATGAGATAGTAGATGTTCCGTTATCAAAGTTTCCTGCATCGATTGCAATTACTTTGTTATCGTCAACGTATTGTTTAGTAGCAGCATGTAAGGTCGCTGTAGGTGCAGCATGTAAGGTAATAAAACCTGTCATTGTTCCACCGGCAAGAGCAAGTCTGGAAGATACATCTGCTGTACCCCAAGACAATGCACCACTACCATTGGTAGATAAGAACTGACCGTTAGTACCAGTATTATTAGGTAATGTCAGCGTATAGTTAGCACTTGCACTATGTGGTGGTCCTTTGATGTGGACACCATGTGAGTTGTTTTCACAGTTAAGAGTTAGTTTACCGCTACCATTTGTACTATCACCTTTGATAATAGTATTATCATCAAAGCTAACAGCACCAGTAAAAGTACCACCAGCTAGTGGCATCTTAGTAGCAAGTGCAGTTACGTTAGCTGCAATATTAGTAACGTTAGTAGCAATGTTAGTAGTATTAGTATTACCACTTGTTTTAGTAAAGTACCTATCCTCTGGATCATTAGCAAAGTAATCAACCCAGTTCCAGGTTGACCCTGAAGAACTATATTGAATACGAGCTGTCAAACCGGCACTACCAGTAAAGCCTGAAGGATAACCAGTCAACGGTGAGAAGCTTTGGATACCAGTTGAATTAGCTACTTCAACACGATCAGTATCACTAGGTGATCCTGGAATGCCCGCTACGTTTGCAACAGGTGAATAGAAAGCAGCAGCAGAAACAGCATTTTGAGCGGTATTAGCAGTAACAACAGCAGCGGAAGCGTTAGTGTTAGCTGTATTAGCTGTTGTAACCGCACCATTTGCAGTTGTTACAGCACTACCTGCTGTTGTGTTGGCAGTATTAGCGGTAGTGACTGCACTATTAGCCGTGGTAACGGCGTTACCTGCTGTTGTATTAGCGGTGTTTGAAGTAGTAACAGCAGCACTAGCGTTAGTAGATGCTGTATTTGCTGTGGCAGTTGCAGCGTTAGCTGTTGTAACCGCACCATTAGCGGTAGTAGTCGCAGCGTTTGCGGTATTAACTGCTGTTGTAGCGTTACTTGACGCCGTATTTGCCGTGTTAACCGCAGTTGTTGCATTAGCTGATGCCGTATTAGCAGTAGCTACAGCAGCACTAGAAGTAGTAACAGCATTTGCAGCATCAGTTGTCGCTGTATCTGCAACATCAGTAGATTCCTGTGTTACATACAGCAGTTGAGTAAAGTTACTATTTAGATCTACGGCTCGAAGAGCGCTACCAGACTGGAAAGCAGCTTGAATAGTTTGGTTATCAGTGTCTCGAAAGATCTTTATACTGTGACCACTAGGTGGTGCTGAAGTAAAAGTAACAGTACTACCAGAAACAGAAAAAGCAGTAGTAGCTACGTTATTAATACGGGCTTTAATATCAGCAGTATCAATAGATTCAAAGGCAATAGTGAAAGCTGTTGTAGAACCATCACCTGTAGCAGTAAATGGTGAGTATGACATTATTTATTTAGGAATAGAAGTTAACGATTTAATTTGATCAGCCGTTCGACTGGCACCTTCACTATCACCACGATTTAAGGCGGCATCACGCATAGCGTTAAGGACTTTCTTGCGTGCATAGTCCTCATTCTGCATACTTAAAGCAGTTGAAGCAGCCGTAAATGCATCATTATGCATTTCAGAAAGAAGTTGATGAAGCACAGTTTCTTTGATAGGCATCTCCTCTTGAGATTTTAAGCCTCTTGCCTGGACATACTCTTTCATTTTTTTGTCCCAAAAACCTGGCCCAGCATTCATCAGGTCTTCAACTTTTTTACCCAGTTGATAATGTTGACCAATCCAATTATTCATAAATTGACGTTCTTTTGGCGTCAACGCTTCGTTGGTAGTCTTGTTACGTCGAACTGTTTGCAAGCCGTCCCAGCCTGTGCCAAGTAACCAAAGACGCCAAGGTTCCATACCAGGATTAGTTTTAAAGAAAGGCGCAAAGGTATTCCAAGCTCTAGTTAAAGGGTCTGGATAGTTAATTGGATTACCAGTATAGATGTCAGTATAATTTTCTAGACCATGGCCCATAAGCCACTTATTTCTATTGGCAAGCCTCTCAAGTAAGTTATTATTAACGTCCTTAAGTTGAGGCGTAATAGCTTTGTTTAAAATACTGCGAACTCCTGCCATGGGTATTGTGGAGTCAGCATAATTAACAAGGAACTTATTTAGTTCACCAGGGTCACCGCCAATAACTCCAGCCAAAGGTTCAAAACCACTAAGAAAAGACTTAGCACTAATGTTCATAGTAATAGCGTGTGTAACTGCACGGAACATATCTTCAGTGACAGCTTCGTCTACACGATCAAAATTGTAGACAATATCAGATGTTAGTCCAAGGAATGTATCAAACGGCTCAAGTCCTTGGTAACTACGCCATTGGTTAGACAAAGGGTCCCAAAAAGAAAAAGGCTTCCAACCCATAGCTTGCATACGCCGCTTTTCTGCAGCATCCTGTGGACCTGATCCTGTCATCATTCCGTTAGCTGCCATAAGTGCAGCACCCATAGTTACGGCACTTCCCATGGTGTGACGACCGATGTATTCAGACTTAAGTTGACGAAAAGCTAATTCATCATTAAAACCAGCAAGACCATGTTCAGATAAAACATCACGAATTTGCTCTTTTGTTTCAGCAGTTAGAACACGGCGAGCTTTCCCAAGTGCAAGGTTTAGTCTACCGTTTGTGATAGTTGTAATAGTATTACCAGGACTAAATGTTGCAGCAAGTTGCAAGGCGTTAACACCAGTCCTAGGGAACATAAAGATTGACTTTAAGACCGGAAAATTTTTCATCGCATTTTCCAAGGAATCAACGACTGCAACATCTAAGTTTAAATTAATTTCGCCGGCAGCATTTTCTGCATATAATTTAGCTTCAAAACCTTTGCTGGTTTTTGGGCCACCGTCTGCATTAAACATATCATCATAGATGTTACGTTGCATCTTTTGAAAGTCAAGATCGTTATAAACACCATTGCTTTCACTAAATAGTGCATCATAAGCCTTAGCTCTAGCTGCCATGCTTCCAGTAAATGATTGAGTAAAACCATCAATTGCTCGCATAGCGTTAATGCCAAACCTAGGAATAACACCATCATTCATGCGCGAAACAGACTTAGTCAAATTCCAAATGGCTACTTTGCCATATTCTTTATTTTTGTGCCAAGACTCTGAAAGCTCTTCTAAAGTTTCGTAGTCATCTAAAGCATTAAATTTAAGATCTTGTCGCATTCCGCTGCCATATGTACGCGGATTTTCAAGAGCAAACTTCCATTCAGATTGAAGGTTTTTAAATGCACGCTGAAAGTTTTCTGTAACACCACCGTAGGTGTACATCGCACGTTTCCAAGCTGCAGCACCTTCAGCAGTACCAGATAATTTTCCACCGGCTGAACCAGCAAACACCGTAAGAGGTTTACCAATCAATGAAATAGCGGCACCACTAGCAGCACGTATAGGTGCAAGGCCAGTCAAAACGCTGTTATAACGTGCTGTTTGTAATTCACGTACAAGGTTAGATGGCATCTCAGAGTCACCATCAACAAAAGCTTTTTTAATAAAACCTAAGCGGTTTTCAACTAACTTATTAAGAGAGTGAATATCGTGAACACGACCACCTGTTTTAGCAATCTCCCGGTAAAGAGGTTTAAGATATTCTGGGTTAGCCTTTGCTACTTCTTTAAGAGTAGAAGCAACTTTTTGAGCATTTCTAGTTCTTTCGGCAACTTTTTCATCGAATGAATCAACTTGATTTTTCCACCAAGATGTATCAAGTTTCTTTTGTTGCTGAGCTAACTTAAGTTGTTTAGTAGCTTGAAGCCGCGTACCATTAATAGAATTATGAATACCAACTTCACGCAATAAAATTGATAAATTATCAATGGCTAGTTCTTGCTGACTAGTAGTGTTTAGATTATCCATCTTACCAATCGCAGTAGAAACATCAGCTGCATCACCAGCTGATTGGTTAACAACCATAGCTGAGGCTTTAAGTTTTTGTGGATCAATAATTTCTAAGCCACGCATCAGTACTTCAGTGGCTTTTTTAGCGCTAGCCACATTTAAAGTCTTAAATTTCTTACCACCGTCAACTAGTTGCTCTTCTGTAAACCCAAGCATCTGCTTAACTAGAACTTCCATTTCTTTAGGATCAACTCTAGTAACAGCACGAGTAAGCTCTTGAACTGCTAAATCTTGTTCGTTAGCCGTGATTGTTACAGCACCTTTGGCTGTCTTAACAACAGCATTAAATTTAGGACTAGCTTTAGCAGTAAGCCTATCAAGCACTACATTACGCCCAGCAGCATCAGAGTTTAAAAGCTCTTTTTTATAGGAATCAGTAACGACTGCTCTAGCTCTACCATCAGACACATCAATATTTTTTGCCATACGAACGTAATCAACCTTGGCTAAGATTGGATCAGCGTCCCAGTTAGGCATTGGGCGATCAGTAGAAAGGTGTGGTTCGTTAACATAAGGGTCATAATCCTGACCACCAGTTACATTAAACCTTCTTTCTGCTTCATCTGTAACAGCAGCTTCCCTAGCAGTTCTTGCAGATTCAACTTTTGCTACTAGCTCATCACCATCAGCAGCCATTAGATCTTTTGTTTCCTTTGAAAGACGTTCGTCTAGGGCAACCTTTGCTGCCTCATCTTTGGGGATTAGTTTAGTAGCAGCCTTGAGAGAAAAGAAAGCATCTAAAAGACCAGTAAAGCCACCGATGGCAACACTTTCCCAGATATTTTTTGCTTTAATTACATCAGGACTTTCACCGTCGCGGCTAGCCCAAGGAATCTGTGTACCTAAAACTTCTTCTAGTGCAGTTGCGACATTACCAGCTTCATCGGTTTGCTCCGAAGTAGCTTCGATAGCTGTACTAACGCCTAGATCAACAGCAATCCGCCCTACTACTTTAGTTCGAGTTAAAGCAGAAGCTGCCTGCACACCCTTACCTAGCTTACCTACTGTTGCAGCCCCTTGTAGTCCTTTAGCAACAAGACCGCCACCAGTAAGGGTAGGTATGATAATGCCAGAGGCATCTCGAATAAATTTGTTAAGTGGATTGTCTTCTTTATCTCTACCGTGGTGAGTATCCCACCATTCATCTGCAGGCTTAAGCCAAGGTACTAGACCACCAACATCAAAAGCAGTGTCAATAACACCAGCTCCAACACTCGCCACTTGACCAACAACTGGTGTGTCTAAGATCTTGTCACCAATATGCTTACTGTCTTCTTTGGCTTGCGCCTCTTTTGCAGCAGTAGCCTTGGCTTCTTCCTTTTCTGCTTTTAATTTGTTCTCTTCTTCTAAAGCAGCCTGACGTTGTTCTTCCGCTCGATGAGCTTCAAAACGTTGTTCAACCTCATCAGAAGGATCATATCCTATTTGTCCAAATTGTTCGTTGATATTCATTTAGCACCTGCTAATTTACGCTTTAGAAGTTCAGGGTTCATGTTGTCACCCTGTGCCCAAACAGAAGGGCCAAAGCTGATAGGTTGTGATCTGGCACTTTCGATTAGTTGCCGCTCGGCTGGTGAAGCTCTGTCAACAGGACCAATCCAAGGTGTAATGCCACGAGAACGCATAAGAACAAGAGCTAGATAGTCTTGGGTCTTTGCATCAAATTTTGAATTAAGTGAAATGCCTCCAGCCAACTTAATTGTATCGTCCAAAGTACCAGTATTATTGGTAAATTGATAACGTCCAGCAGCGTGTAATCGACCATTTTTTTGTGCTTGGATAACTTCACCAATAGTCATATCAGTTAAAAGTTTACCTAAAAGAACTGTGCTATGACCAGGATTGATGGCTTCACGGCCTTCTTTAGTTCCGCCTTGATTCATGGCATTGTAGCCACCATCATTATTTTGAATGTAGGAAGACGACTCATATTTAGCTAGGACATTTAAAGCCCTAACTTGGTCATTACTAATTTCAAAATTACGGCTATAAACTGAAGGCGATCCAGATGCCATAATCATAATATCGCTGTTGGTAGCACTAGGGTAAATCCCAAACTTTTTATAATTACTAGGTATAGAGTTCTCAAATTTTAGCGCAGTACCCAAACCTTCAGGTATGTTTAAGCCTTCATAAGCGTTAAACTGTTTCTCTAATAATTCAGCATAAGAATAGCGATCACCATTAGGTTTAGTCACTGTCCTTTGCATAATTTGAATTTGCGGAATCAAAGAATGTTTTTGACCGTTGTTGTACTGCGTAATTACTTTTTTAAGAACTGGCTCCGTAATAATAGGGGTATTGATAGCAGCAGGATTACCGCTAAGAATTTTTTGTAAATCACTAGTTGTAGTTTCAGGGGTTACAGCTTGGGCATCATGATTGGAATAAAATTTGAAAATGCCTGAATCGAACGGTTTTCCTTCCTTAGCTCGCTTAATGAGATCCTCTTCATTCATAAGAGAATACTTACCACCTTCTTTGTCAAATTCGGCATTGAAAGAGCTAATTGCGTTGTTATATGCAGTATTAGAATCATTAGTATTTTCCATAGCAAGCTTATACATGCTACGAAACTCATTTAAGGCATGGCGTCTCATGACACCAAGAGAATAATGAATAGAGGTAGCACCATTTACCCTTGCTCTAGAACGTAAGCGTTCTGAAATTGATTCTTTAGCACTAGTCATCAAAGATTCTGACGGGTTAGTTTTATCAGATTTATCGGCTAGTTTCATCAATCTGATACGCTCATCTAAAGGAATTCTTTGATCAGTCATAATGGTGTCAGGCGAGATATTACCAACCTTGATACGATTTTCGATATCAGCAATGACAGGAGCTGCATTAATAGCTTGGTATGTCTTGTCGCGCAGGCTTTCTAAAAAGGCAATCTGTTCACTATAATCAGGTCCAAGCTGCTGATACCTTTTGACCATCTCAGTAATATTTTCAGCATTTAAATCTAAAGTTCCATCTCCAAGCAAATCATCTTTAACGGTATCAGCTAAATTATTAAGATCTTTTTCAGCAGCATGTCTGCGCTGAGTAACTTCGGCTCTATGGAGTTGCTCCCTAGTTCCTCGCCTTGCTTCAGTAAGTTTTATCAATTCACCAGGGAATAGTTGTGCAAGAGATTTATCAGGCTGATGAGAAAAAGAAGAATTCATAATTTCAGAAACTTCGTCGTCACTCATACCTACAACAACACCATTAATAACCTGGCGTTGATCATGCATAATTTGAAACAACCTTTCTCTAGCAGCCGACTGCTGACCTGGATGAATATTAGAAATATAATTATAAGCAAAATGAAAACGCTGAGCAGCATTACCATCGCTACTACGAAATTTAGTTTCTACTTTATCAATCTGCTGTTGACGTTGAAGGCTCACTTCATCAGTCATTGCAGAAGCAACAATCTGATTAGTACCTTGAGACATTATAGTCAAAGCATCAGTCAAAAAAGCAGGGCTCTTTCCATAGAATCCATTATCTTGGATATGCTTTTTTAACAGCTGTTGCGCTACAAGTGCTTTATCTTTACTTGAATGTGCCTCACTAGGAGTGCCAGTACGAAATGTACCGTTAGGACCATAAAGTTTTACTTGAGTCTCTTTATCATTCATAAAGGACTGCTGTAAAAACATCGGCCAACGTTGTGCCATGTAATTAGCCTGTGCATGTAGCTCAGCTGTATTAAGACCATGTGCTTGCGCACGTAATTCAGCAGTCTGTATAGGACTAGAACCGTTAGCTTCAGCAGCAGCAGCACCACCAAGACGACTGATGTCAGTCATCTGCAGGTTATACATCGTGTACTTATCAGCAATGTATCCAGCAGCGTCACTTTGCTCAGATGGTCCTTGTGTGTACAACCGATAAAGATGTTCGTCGTAATCAGATTGGTACTTATCCTCTCTGTACTTAGTAATCATCCCGGCAGCCTGAGCACTTAGACCAGCAACTGCTTTATAAATACCTGCACGGTTAGCTCCTAATTGTTGCTGACGTTCAGCATTTTGCTGCGCACGTATTTCAACAGCATCTCTTTTGGTCTTATCATTTAGTTGTAGCAGTTTGGAATAGTTACTAAAACTTGCCCGCTCAGCCTCCATCTTTTCATTAAAAGAATTAAGATAAGCGGCAGTATTAGCAATATCTGCATCTCGAACTTCCCTGATACCACGTATAGTATCGTCAGCTCGATTTAGAATTCGTTGTGAAGTGTCAGGCGCTTTAATTGGATCAAAGCCCTCACCTTGGGCGTACCCACGAAATTTTGACATAATTAATATTTAGCTAAATATTGAAGCAATACCACCAACGACAGCTGCGGCAGCTGCTACAGGTGCACCAGCAGGTCCAAAGGCGGCGGCAACAGTCGCAACTGTTCCGGCAACACCAGTGATAATGCCTGCAGTACTAGAACCAGTAGCTTGTGCAGTTGCACCGGCACCCCTGACGGGTTCGACAGGACGTGGAGGTAAGATGTTAATAGGCAGTTCCGATTCAAACGGCTTTGGATATGGAATTGCAACTTTTGGTTTAAGTTGACGATTGGCATACGTTTGAAGGTCAGCAGCATATTTTTGACGGTTAACCTTTTTGAGGTTAGCTTCGTAGGTATCAGCAGCACTAAGCAATGAATTACCTAATTGCTCACGAGACATATTAAACTGTTCTTCTGACATGCCCAATGTTTCAGCTACAAAAGATTTAGTTCTTTCTGCAGAATCAACAGTTTGAGTTTTCTTGTCAGAAGCTTGTCTAGTTGATACCTTTCGCTGACGCAAAGCAAACCCAGACTCAGTATCCTTATTGTATGTAGCTTTAAGAATCTCCCTATCTGTATTAATAGAAAGTTCAGAGCGTGTAAGTTGGTCAGCAATAAGCGCTGAGTTAACACCAGACAACGCTGTAATTGATTGCAAGGCTTTAGCGGCTGAGTTGCCACGACGACCTTGTGCTCTAGCTTGACCAGTATCTTGCAAAGTGCGTATACGATTCTGGTATTGTTTGGTGTTTGATTCAGCTCTAGTATCAGCTTCTTTTTGATCAGCTTGCTTTAGACCAAACTTAACATCACTTTTTGACTTATCAGTCTGTAGATCAATTAAAGCTTGATTTGTTTCAAAATCAGTTATAGCATTTTTAATGTTCTGATCTTGCTGGTTATAGTCAAACTTACTCTTAACTACTTGCTGATCAAATTGAAGGTTTAGTTCATCAGTTTGAAATGCAGTTTCAAGGATGCGCTCTTGAAATACACGCTGCTCACCTTCACGCGCAACCTTTGCAGCTTCTTCGTTAAAGATGAGTTGATCAACAAAAGTATTCTCAGACTTTTCGTACGCTTCTAGTTTGGCATTCTCTTGAATGTCCCGGATCTGCATATTGCGTTTCCAGGTATCCTTAGCCTGAGAATCAGTAAGATCTTTTTTGACCTTATTTTGAAACTCCTGAGAATAGTAATTGTTTAAATTAGTTTCATACTGCTTCTGCGCTACGGCTGTATTAAACTGTTTTATCTTTTTCTTAGCACTAGCCATTAAGCTCTCCTATAGAATTTAGTAGAATAATTTCCTTCCCACATAGCGGAGTTCATGGAAACAATAAAAGGCGTATCACTGAACACACGTAGGGTATAGTTGTTGTTACGTTGATTGATTGGAACAGTGAATACATTACTGTCTTCAATAGGTACTTGATTTAAAGGTGAATAACCAGTGTTAAAAATATCACCAGTAATGGCGAATTCAGTTTCTTCTCTTGGTTTAATTTTAAACTGGACATCACCAGACAAACCAATAGAGAACTTCATTCTACCAACTGTTAAATAGCCGGTATAATCAACACGTTCGCCGTTACGAACAAAAATCCTAGGTAGCTTTACATCAAAGTTAAACTTATAACCAACCTTCCAATTAATAGAAGTGTAGTCTTTACCTGTAAGGATGAAGTGACTGCCTCCACTTGCACTAGTTGTTGGTGTCAGAAATAAACCAGACTCTGTAGATCCAGACGTAGCGTCTTGCACACATACAGGAGTCAGATTAGATAACAACTCAAAGGGTACAAATAGCTTTGTAGTTTTTGTAGTTACATCGTATGTTTTGCTGGTAGGAGCTACCATAAAATCAAACGATGAATTACCGCTAACAGTTGTAGTGCTAGTAGGTAAAGCATTTAGTTGAGAGGTAACCAAGGTCATTTGACCGCTACCCTTAACAACAGAAATAACAGAATCGGTATCTGTTACAAAGAACTGGACATTACCGGGCATATCCCAGCTATACCATGCACGCATGATGTTCTGTTGTCCTTCTGTGTATGACCTATAAAAATAAACCTTGCTACTAGTCTGACCATATAAACCAATGAAAGAGTTTTGCGTATCAGAGAACATTGCAGAAACTGTCTGCGGTATGTATTGAGTAACAGTCTTACCTAAGTCAACAAATAAAGGGCTAGCACCTTGTCCTTGTGTCTGCATTCCAAACACACGGCAGTAGTCAGTAGTCTTATTGATAAAGGTGATACTAGTACCGTTTTCTACAGGGGGAACAACAGGATCAACTTCGTAATTAGATATAGATTTAATTACAGCAAGGGTAGGAGTTAACACAGCTGAATCTGAAAACAGCATAAATTGTTGCTGTTGACTAAATAGAACTACACCTTGTGTGACAGGCAAAGCAGCTGTCAAAGTGACAGGCTTATTGCTTCCACACTTCAGGTCAATAGGATCTGCATCAGTTTGTACTTGTGCTGAGTTAACAAAGAAATTAAAAAAGTTTTCTCCTTTTGCAGGCTGGCTTAGAATTACAGCATCAGCGGCTAGCAGGCCAAGACGGTTGTTAGCAAAGAAAGCATAGTTAATTTTTTTCCCAATAAACCCTGGCTCAGGATTAGTAACAGCATCACCTACAACTCTATTGTCATATGTAATAGTAGAAAAAGTAAATGCATTCACAGCTGTTCGAGACAGCTTATGCGGTAAGGTAGTATTATTTAAACCTACAGGAACACCAGGCTTAACAGTTTCATTCCATGTTGTTCCATCTGAAAGAACATAGAAGTCATCAGCAGCAGCAGAAGTATTAGATACTTTAATGATGGCAGCATTGTTAGAACTAGCAGCTGGAAGATTGGCAACACTGTCTACTGTTGCAGATACAGAACCACTTACAGTACTAGAAGACATAGCAGCAGTTACTGTCTTATTGATAATGATGATCTGATCCTGTCTAGAGACCACATGAAAATCATTGTGCCCATTGTTTAGATAGGCTTGCCCTGTACCATTTGTCATGGTCGCTGCTGTTCCGTTTGTATTCCACAGCTGGATAGTCTGAGACTTAATGACACCTACATATGCTTCAGTACTTGAGTAGCGGTAGTAAAACCAATGGCCTGTAGCGTAAGTAGTAGCAGATCCAAGGTTGGCAATCCAACTAAACCCTGGCCGTTTAATTAGACCAAAGGTGGGATCTGGATAGCCATTGATGATTTCAGAAACTTGGTTAGGTAATTTTTGGTCATCAGGTTGAGTCGAAACACCACCCAGAAAGTTTGGTATTTGTTGAGTGATGTTTGCCATTAGTATCGGTAAAGAGCTTTGTAAGGTTCGTAGCTGATATAGAAGTCGCCACCTTCAGGTGCACCAAAGTATGAATAATCACCTTGGTTACATTCGTACTCCATAGCCATGGCTCGGTTGTACTGTTCCTTCTGTTGGAGTAGTTGGTATTGAGTAGGGTCTCCTACAATTCGACTAGAAAAGATTGTGGCTGCGCGTGCAACAACATAGTCTCTAATAGGTTTAGGTAAATCACCCCAGTCGTAGAAGTAAACAACATCTACAGTGGGAGTTTCAGTCCATTGATAAGTATGGTTCTGACGATCGTACAACTTACCTTTACGTTGTACAGCATCTTTGCTTTTGTTTGCATGATGGTTTGACAGGTCAACCTGCAACACATCACTAGGTACTAGGATTTCTTTTGTAGTTGTATCAGGAACAAAAGAACTAAGGTGATATTCTTTATTAAATGTCCAGCCTTCAGCCTGCACTTCACGCGACACATTGGTCAGTGTTTCAAAAGCGAGCGCAACGTCCGGGTTGGTGTTTTCAAGTTTAGTGACAGGAGCTTGGCCTACAGACATGAGGATCTCATTTACTGCAGTTAGTTGATCAGTTGTTGGAGAACTAGGAATAGCCATAAAGAGATCTCGTAAGAATAAAAAAAAAAGGGCTCCCGAAGGAACCCTTGTGTATAGATAAATTAGAATGCAGAAGGAGCAGAAGCACCTACATACAGCTCGACGCTGGCTGCAGGGTTCAGATAATCTGCACCACAGGCCAAACGGCCAAGCATCACGTCGCCTTGGTAAACGACTGATACGTCTCCACTGGTGACTTGCACCTGTGGACCAATGGCTTCGACAAGACCGGCTGCTTCCTTTTGGAAGATCAAACCACAAGACTTAGCGCCAACTTCAGAAGCTGTGCCGTAATCGTTGTTGATACCGGTTTGTGCACCAGAGGCATCTTCCATGGTTTCACCCACGAAAGAACCTACATTGGTAGGAGAGGTGACACCAGTAGTGCCGCCGTAAGCAGTGCCGTACTTGCCAAGGAAAGGAATATTCATTGACTTGAAAATTTTGATACCTGCAATCTCAATGATGCCATTACCGTTTTGCAATGACGTTCCTTGAGTATCGCGGTTTACAAGACCGTTAGATCCAACGGCTTGGATCAATTCGTAGTATTGACGTGGGTTGAGAATCCCGACTCTGCCGTCAGAACTTACACCCTTTTCGTCTAGTGCAGCAGCTGCGTCATAGAAAGCAGCTACCAGACCAGCAGAGGAGAAAGCATCAGAATCGTTAGTGGTTGCACCAACGCGAACCTGAGTACCACCTGGCTCAACAAAGCCAGATTTAGTGATAGGTGATGCTTGACGTGCACCGCGTGCTACTGCACGGAATGCAAGACGGTCGTATTTTTCTGCCAAGGCATACCCGATTTTTCGACTTATCTCAGACCTCAAGTCGTAATGAGAAAGTACTTCGTCTAAATTGTAAACAAAGGCTGAACTAATGAGCAGATCATCACAAGTAATGGTCTTTTCAGCGACCGGAGGTGCACCATCAGAGTTACCTAAAATGCTATTTCCAGGCGTATGAAATTCACTTTTGGTACGGCCAGTGTAGATGAACTGCAAAGATTTGCCGTTCTTAAGTGTACGCTTCATGATCAAATCACGAGCGATTGTGTTATTTTGGAACCCTTTAAACATCTCTCCACTGAAGAGTTTAAGATAAAGAGCGCGGGCATCTCCCGTTGCGTTTGACTGACCAGCCCTTGTAAGGTTAGTGGTCAGTGTAGAATTTTGTTGTGCCATTAAATTGGTAAATTAAATATAAACAGGACTAAGATCTTAGAAAATTTTTGTGGTCTATCCCACCGTCTAGACGGCAAAGGGTATCCTCGTAAGGGCCAATGCCAATAGTAGGAGAGGGAATCGAACCCCCTCTACACCATCTACCTAGTTGTCAATATAATGCTGTACTTGATTAATCCTTTTCTTTTGTGTTATACCACCTTCAGCTCCAGGTAAATTAGTTTTGTTACCTTCAGCAAAAGACTTTAGTACGCCAGAATCTGCTACACCTTTTGCAGCGATCGATAAACCTTGTAGCACCTTGAGTGCTGTGATGCCTTTCTTTTTACGTGCCATTAGAAATCAATGTCAGAATTTTCTAGAGTGTTAATTACATCCTGCCTGTAAGCAGGATCGTTGTCATATCGTGGGTCAGCCATAGCTGCAATTAGTTCAGCTTGACTACGGAAACCTTTGGATTCAGTAGGTGCACCCTTACCTGTTAGCAACTCACCTTCATAACCTTCAGAGTCGGCATAACGTGCCATCAAAGTTTGTACAGCAAAGAAGCAGGCAGCTGGATCGCCACCGTCCATAACAGCATCGTACAAATCAATCTCCTCTGAACTGAAATTATCTGATGCCCATTCAAGTAGCTGGCCATACTGTTCTTCACCTCCAGCCATATCTTGAAGGGCAGCTACATCCTCGTCGTCAAGACCTTCACCAACTTCTTCATCCTCATCTTCAGTTGCCTCTGACTCTTCAGTCTCTTCATATTCCTCTGACTCTTCAGCACCGTCTTGCTCACCTAGCTTCTGTTGTAGCTCTAAGTAAGCTTTTTCAAGTGCAGCAGGGGAATCATACTTACCAGCAAGTAGAGCTTGCTGTTCTTCAACCATCCCTTCGCCAATAGCTAGGGATTCTTGTTCGTCAGCATTTAATGTACTTGAATCAGGTGTTGTGTTGTCAATAGAAAGTGTTTCAGACATGGGTGTTTTTATTCAGGTTGTTGTTGAAGTTGTGGGGGTAGTTCTGGGGCTTGGCCACCTTGTGGTTGTGCACCATCAATTTGTGCAAACTTACTTGCTTGTTTAGTTATTTCTAAATCCTTCTGCTGATCCATTGCTTGCTGATCACCTTGCTGTACCTCTTCAGAACCACGTACAAGGTTAAGTACATCGATACCTTGTGAAGCTGCAAGACGTTTAATCACTTCATCAGGGTTGATGTACTTAGCAATAGAGTCTGGACCCATTGTTTGTGCAATGGTCTGCATAAACATACTTAGACTCTCACGGTCTTGACCACGACCAAGTGCATTGACACCAGCAACAATGGTTGGCTTTACAAGCTTGGCAGGTAGGCGTGGGATATCTCCATTACGTTGAAAGATACTAAGTTTACGGTTAAGGTAAGGAACAAGGAAATCAACAGTAAGCAGACTAAATAGACCACCAAGTTGTTGTTCTAATTCCATCTGTGTCATCCGTACTTCTTCAGCTGTAGTACGTTCGCTATTTCTTACTTGAAGAATAAGGAATGCCTCAGCTAAACGCTTCTCAATTGTTTGGATCATTTGATAAGCAGTGTTGAAGTCAGCTGACTTACCAACATTGATGACTCCAATATCATCTGGCCTTCCTTGTATAATTGCACCGTTACCTGCCTTAGCAAGAGTAGAAGGTTTAGTTGTACTAGAAGGTGAAACAACAAATACAACTTTAGCAGCTGCAGCTGAGCCTTCAATAATTGCTTGAGATAAAGCATCTAGTGATTTAAGATCACCAATAAACTCTTCTACTCTGCCTCTACCGTAGGCTTCATTATCTACAGTGTTAAATCTCAAACTTAACCAAGGGTTAGTGTCAAGCGGTGACTTACCTTGAGACTTAGGGATGATCTTTCCGTACACCTCTTGGTGCCAAATAAATCTATTGTTGTCACGTTTAACATGTGTGTAAACATCGCACTGATTGGTTTGACCAGTACCAGCGTATGTTTCATCTGTCTTATCGTAAACACTTTTAAGGTCGGGGACCAGTGCTTCAATAATTTTTTTGTTGATGCGTTCTTTAGTTACAATCTCAATTACATTACCGAGGCCATCTCTATCTACAACATACCGATTCAAAGGATACAACTTGAGCTTGTCCTTTGCCATGTAAATCAATGCGTTACCACTGACAACTAAATGCTTAAGTGCTTGATGAACAACAACACGATCGTCTGAAGCTGCAATAGCTTCCATCATGGTACGTTCAATTTTAGAGAAAGAAAGGTCAAGTTCAGAACGAACTTCAGGATCAATCTCTTCATTCAAGAAACTAGCTTCATCTAGTTGTAGCTTAAAAAAGCTTGTTTGTGGAGGGAGCAACGCAAGCATCAATTTGGATGCCAGCGTCACAACTCCTTTACTTCCTACGCTTTGATATGGATTGACCAACACTTTATGAGAACTATTGTCCTCATCTTGCTTGATCAAATATGGCAAAGTTAATTTAGATGCATCTATTGCGGATTGTAGAAACTGGTTACGGTCAGAACTGAGAGCTTCGTATCGTTGTTGGGCTGTCATGTTATGAGGCAGTTATGCTACTGTTTGAAATACCTAGAATATTAAGTCCTTTTTTTTTACGTGTTACTTTCTTAGCAGGGTTTGGTGTATAAGATTTTGTAAGCTTACGACCTACAGAATTTGCAGTGGTTTTCTTTTTAATTCCAGACAAACTGCTACGAACTTTATCTAATGACCTCCCATACTTATCAGGTATCTTGTCAAAATTAGGGTTAGATGCTTGCGATAAATTTTTACTTGTACCACCTTTGCTTGTATAACGGTCTTTAATTTTAGCTTTAATATCTTTAAAATATGCAGCACTGTCGAAATTATTTGTTGAATTATTTTGATATTTCTTGAGTCTACCAGTATCTTTGATATTAACTTTTAACCTTTGAGGCCCTTTATACTTCTTTTTTAAATCACTCCAGTTACTTTTAACTCCCTCTGCAACAGCTTTAGGATTAAATTTTTTCGCGTTAATACCGTCAAGTGGTTCAATAGTTAAGCCGAAGTTGGGTTTTTTAACTTTCCCCTTAGGTTTTTTAACATTCCCCTTAGGTTTTTTAACATTCCCCTTAGGTTTCTTAGAGTTTTTAGGTGCGGCAACGTGTTTAGGAATATTTGTGCCAACCTTCTTTGGATCGTATTTCGGCAGGTTATTATATATAGGTGTTGTATTTTTAATACCTTTAAGCTTTTTGCCTCTTGCTTTTTTAGCAATTGCACGCACCTTGCTTGGTCCTTTTACATTGGCCTTTTTAACTAGCTGTGCAATCTTCTTAGCGGTTGCTGTGCCTTTACTAGCTTTAGAGATTTGCTTAATCTCTTTTCTAGAAACTTTGCCACCACTTTTAGCGGCTCGCTTAACAGCCTTATTAACTTGACGTGGCTTTGATAATCTTTTGCGAGTTTTACTATTCTTTTTTTTAGCCATTAGTTTCCATCCGGTTAATTAACCACTCAACAACTGAACGTTGGCCAGAGCGGTACATGATCTTTTCAATAGAGTCATCAGGAGAAGGGGTGATAGGTGGGTACATCGTCTCCATTTCATGAAGGACTGCTCGCGCTTCCATTCCAAAGATCTCAAGCGTATTGGGGGAGATTTCTTGCATCATGTTCAAAGAAGGCAGGCATTCTGGCAGAGCGTGTAAATGATAGTTCTGGGGCTTTACCCTGATACATCAGGTTGTCACTAGAATCTAACCAAGTTTGTTTGTTTAAAGTTCTATCGGTGCTGACACCTAGTGGTTGCATCACCCAGTTAATTGTGGCCAGGCGGAGCTTATCAAGACTAGGACTGATATCAAGCCCCAACTCCCGACAAACAAGACTATTGGTAGCAACGTGAATTTGTTCATCTCTACTTATGTCAGCACTTACTGTTCGCATTCCAGCGTCACCATTAGCGCGGAAGAATGGTAAAAGAACGAAGAAAATTGAACGCTCGGCAACCATTGCTTTCGTAAGCGTGTGATCAGGATGCGAGACCCAAGCATCTCGTAGCCGTAACGCTTCGGCTTCAGCTTTCTCATCAGTCCCGTAAGAAGATGCGATGTAACCAAGAGCCACGTCGTGGTTTTCTTCGTCCTTGATGTTTGATAGCAGTAGCTTCCGCGCCACGTCTGGAACTTTACCGGTAAGCGCATCAGCTATAAACTCTCCCACAGGTAGTTCCAAACTGCGCAAAGCAAGTGCACGGTGAATCGTTGCCTGGGTACCTTCTTTGCATGTACCAGCAGTCATCTGCACTGGTGTCCATTTTCGTTTTCTGTTTAATAGTTTCTGATAAGGGTTCATTCTTGGCAATCACATTGAGGTTCATTTAATAGTTGCTCCAAGTAATCGTTAACATCAGTTTCATCTAAAGCGGCATACGCGCTTGACTTATCCTGTACGTCGCCCATAACTTGAAGGCTGTAGTAAAGGGAAGTCTGGGGCGATTCAAGCCACTCTTCAATGAAACTCTCATCCATGGTGACTAAATCAGCCCACCAATTTAGAGAATAACCGTGCAGAAGTCCAGTCTTATCCAATAAAATCATTATATTATTTGCAACTTTGATGAAGTTATCCCATCCTACTTCGGATGCAATTTCTACTTCACCATAGTTGTATGTCTGTACTCCAAAGGTGCCACTGTCACGATCGACAGTACGTGCAATTGGAGGAGCAATCTCAGGCGTTGATGTGTAACCATCAAGATCCTTTGAACGATAGCTGCAAGACGCTGTAGGAGCGATAGCAAAAGCTCGCACCATATTGTGTTCCCTAGCGATGGTTGCTGCCTGGTCAATACCAGTAGCAAGTTGACAAGCCAACTCGTAGGCAGGTGAAGCTTTTACTTCGCCTTTGTTATAGGACTCAAGAGCATTACCAAATTGCTGGTAGGTCACTCCGTATCGTCGTAGTAGGTTTGCAAGTCCAAGCATCCCAAGACCAACTTGACGGTCGGTTTCAGGTGGCAGATACTCACCCGTATTACCTACACCAGTGTTTGGATGCAGGCCACATAAACCTTGCATACCTTCAACAAAAGCTTGAGGGATTGAATCAAACTCACAGGCTGCTAAATTTACATGTTGAAGCAAACAACTGCCCCTTGATTTTAAAAAAACTTCAAGACATACGTTACCAAAAATTCTTTGTCCTTCATTATCATACTTAACTTTAACAAGCCAAATATCACCACGTCTCATACCGAGAAGTAACTTAGTTCTCATCTCAGTACCAAGTGCATCCCACCATTCTTGTGTAATGTTGACACAACGTTTAGCCCAAGGAAGTTGATCTCGCGAAGCTTCAATGAAGTCTTGAAGATCAGGATGGTTTGCATCTAAATGTAAAACTATGGCGCCATTTTTCCACAAACCACCTCTTCGGAGAGTTTGGTTAAGAGTCGAATAGATTCGTCCAAATGATACAACACCACTCGCAGTGACCCCTGATTTTCTCTTGTGGTCTCGTGGGTCAAGTTGTGATAAGTGGATTGCAACTCCTGCTCCAAGGCGTAAAGCTGTGCTGCAAAATTTCCAAGACGCTTCAATTCCATTGGGGCCTGATAATTCATTTTCAACGTTCATTACCGTGCACGACACGGGGAGACGGCCTGATGGATCATCCATCCATGCCTGAACTCGTCCAGTTCTAGAAATTAATTGACTCATTTAACAAGATCTTTTAGATTAGGTGGTTGATAGTTTGGTCCTTTCATAATCTTTCCGTCGGACCTGCGGATAGGTTTGTTATCCAGACCAAGCTTTGATAGGTTTGATTTATGTACACGATCTAGTGCTTCTTCTAGATCCCATTCCATATTTTCTGAATACTGAAAGCAGACATAAACAAGATCAGCTAGTTCCTTTAACTCAGCTTCGTAACCTTCTTCAGTAGCTGCATACATAAATTCTTTGAACTCTTCAACGATCAAATCCCGTTGCATAGTCCGGCTCACCGTGGAGTTCTGGATTCCATAGGCTGTCCGAAACTCTGCCGCTTGGTCCGCGAGACTTAAGCTGCGGCAATGTGTATTGTAATTCATTCGTAAGATAGTGGATAGCTTTTTTAAGGTCTTGCCTTTTCGTCGAAGCATCTTTGTGACCGGCTCGGCACACATACTTAACAACATTACCTAAGTGATAATTTAATTCTTGATCACGTATGAAATCCCATACTTCTATTGATCCTCGGGTGTAGTAGGTGGGTGAAGAATCGGCCATTGTTTAACTAAGTTAGAGAGAGAGTTAGAAAGAACAAAGCATTGTTTTTGCAATGCCATGAACAAGATAATGATGTCTGCTTTATCGGCTGCTGGTAGTAGGTCATCCATCCTCCGCAGTTTGAACTCCTGTTCCATCGTCAATTCGGTAATCGGCGGTGGGGGTCCAAGGGATAACTGCTTTTTTTTCTTCGTCATAATCAGTACATGTAAGGATGCGAGCAAGACGTGCATTCATAAGAGCATCGTCTTCTGTCATGTCTTTATCTTCAAAAGCTTTGACGACTGTCTTCCAGCTGTAGCCATGCTCATCCATTAAAGACACAGCACGTTTGATTCCAATGCCAGGAACGCCGCTGTAGCCATCAGTTTGGTCGCCAGCCATTGCCTGAATTAAGTGCCACTTAGCACCTTCAGTCGGTGTGATCATCATGGTTTCGTCCATGTTGTACAACCGACCAGGGATTTGACGTAAGTCTTTGTCAGGACTAACAACTATGTTGCCAGGGTTGGCTGTTGCATAAATACCCATGCCATCGTCAGCCTCTAGTTCAGGGTAGGTAATGACTTCATATTCATTTGCAAGTGCATTAATTACGCGGCGGTAACCACAGGGCTTTTTACGATTTCGATGACCCTTGTAATCGGGGTAAATTTTCTTCCTAAAATTCCTTGAGTCACTAAAGAACAAGATTGGTTCAGGTAGATCCCAAAGAAAGTTATTACGGATATTACTAAGAGCTTTAGTTACTTGGTAGTATGCATCGCTGAACTTACTGGTTACAACAATAACGTCATTACCGTAGTCAGCTTCGTTTTCACAAGCTGCACACGATTTATAGACAATAAAGTCAGCATCAATTAGTAGTTTCATCAGTGCACCTCCGCCCAGCTTGCCCCAACCTTTGCTTCGGCTGCGATTGGGATCCTGAGTTTGTAGTATTCGCCAGCCTCTGCAGCGCTAAGTACCAGGGATGCTGATAAATCCGCTGCTTCGTTTTCTGGACATTCAAATTGTAATTCGTCATGTATAAATGCGAGTTGAGAAGCACTCAACCCAAGTTGTTTAATGTGATTGTGAACGATGACCATTTGTCGTTTAGCTAGTACTGCAGAGCCTGATTGCAACAAATAGTTCAGACACATGTGAGGACTTCGCAGTTTGATAACACGACCATCAATAGATATAATACGACCTTTAGCAGCACGTTCTTTGACTTGGGCAAGAAGTTGATTCATACCAGGAATACCTGCTACAAATGCTTTTCTTATCTCTTTACCTTTCTTTTTGGCTTTCTCAGGGCTTAGTTGTTTGTCATAACTGAAGCCAATCTTTTCATCACCTGCTCCATAACACCAAGCATAAGTTATAGTTTTTATGGCTCTCCTTGACACGCCCACCTTATCTGCGTTGACTTGGTGTATGTCACCATTCAAAAGAATGTCACCAAATGTAGGATCATAGCGAGATAAGTAATGCGATAATAATCTTAATTCCACGCCACACAAATCCGCTCCACACATAACTAAACCAGGGGTAGGTTTAAACAACGCACGGAATTCTTCTTCCTTCATACATTGCGCAAGGTTAGGAGATTTATGACTACATCTATGCGTGGCTGTGTTTACCGAACAGTGATGATGTATCCGACTAGATGTCGTAACAAGCTTCAGCCATGCGTTCACGCCGTTCGAGAGCATCCCAAGCATTTTCGTTACCTTCAAGCATCTCGCAAACTGCATAGCAATCTCTGATCCAATCTCGGTCAGCACTACTTCGTCGATTACATGCTTGCCCGTTGCCGTCATGTGTTGTCTTAACTGAGGCTCTAGGTCGTAGCATTTAATTAATACCCATGCGACGTGATCTCTTGAGACGGGGTTGAATTCTTTTTGGCGCGTAAATGGTGCGCCTTTGATGTATCCGCTAGTTTTGTTATCTCGCTTTGGAGTGAATTCATTTCCTCTGATGTAAGGGTGTTTCTTGCGAAGTACCTTTTTAAGATCTGAAAGTTCTTGCTCGAGAGACGATGCAAGTTTCCATGCAGCCCGCTCATCGAAATACCAGCCATGTCGTTCTTGTTTAGATAGGATGTGAGCAACTTCGTGCTCTAGCGCGACCCACTCAGGAAGGGGCGGAAGTGTTCGCATAGTTTTGTAGTAACGTTTACGTCTTGTATGCAGTAATCCTGCATCTCTTGTGACCAGTCTTTCCAATCAGTTGTTTTGCCAAACTCACCTTTGTATTCAGCAAGCCTGTAGCCATATGACGCCAAAGAATGACGACCATACATTTGCAGTGGCATCAAGTCTTTGTGGTCTTTGTGGTCTTCAGCAAGTCGTTCGGTGTAATACAAACGGGATAGCAATAAAGTATCTATTACTAGACCTTTAGGCTCAAACCAAGAGTAAAACTTCTGTAAGATAGGTAGATCAAAGTTGATCACATTGTGACCACATATGATGTCTGCCTCTTCTAACAGCTGTACACCACGAACAATTGGTTCTTGATCACCTTGGTCGTTGTAGACATAGGTTTCATCAGTCTTTGAATCAAAGATGACCAAACAGTGAATACGGGTAACATCATTAAAGAGACCGTCCGTCTCCAGATCGAACACGAGCATGTTTCCAAACGTAAGTTTTGTCGATAAATTGTGCTTTAATAATCATCTCCTTAGTTGGAGGATTAGGTTTAAAAATCTCGTTCTGCGTCGAAGGTTGTTGATTCATAGAATTTACATTGTTCTTTGTCGTATTTCAATTGACACGCGATACCAGTCTCGCCTGTAAATCTATTTTTGCAGATGCGCACTGTTGTATCAGCGTGTTCATCTCCACTCTGCTGATCTCGTTCAAGTGCAATAACTGCGTCACTAATTTGGCTAATTGAGTGACTTCCACGCAGCTGTCCAAGTGAAATTTGTGCTCCATTTTCATGTCCTTTGTCACCTTGTGGTCGGCGTAAATGAGAGACCAAGAACATAGAAATACCTGTCTCTTCGCAGAGCGATCTAAGCTTGGTCATTGTGCTATCAATCATCCGCCGTTCATCACCATCTAATCCTGACAAAAGGATTGATAAGTGATCTAAAAATACAACCCTGCAGTCGAGTCCCGCAGCGAGGTAGCGAATTCTGGAGATGACGTTATCAGGATCAAAAGACCCAAAGCCATCAAAAAGAAAAAGGTTCCACTTAGCAAGAGTGTCTTGATAAGCTTTGGTGAGAGTAGATCGTTCATGTTCTCCGATATGGAATTGTTTACCGCACGCTGCACTCATTAGACCTAGTGCGGTTCGACGGTTTGACTCCTCAAGTGCTACATACCCAACTCGTTCCCCTTTGCTGAGGAAATGAGTTGCAAGTTCACGGCATAGGGATGACTTCCCTTGGCCAGTTCCACTGGTTATTGTAACTAATTCACCCGAACGCACACCTTGTAGTTTTTCTTGTAAGCCTGCAAAGGGATACTCATGTATGCAATCCTGTTGTGGTTCAATTACAAGTGAAAGTAATGTCTTACCATCAATAATGCCATCAGGTTTATACAACTCTGCATTCCAGATAGCTTGACGTACTGCCTCAAGGTTGTCGGCTTGTGCAGCTTCAGAAGCGTCTTTATAGTCCTTTAGATCAGCGATCTTTACTTTGCCCGGTGGTAATACACCGGCTGCTTCCTGTGTGGCTGCTTTACCTGCAGAGTCGTTATCAAAAAATAAGACAACCTCATCCCAAGTAGACAGCCATTCATAGTTATGCTGCATTGCTTTCTTAGCACTAGCAGCACCGTGTGGAAGAGAGACTGCTTCCCACGACGGGAAAGCTTCTCTACAAGTAGCGGCATCGAGTTCACCTTCGCAGATGACCATGCGTCTACCACCATTATTGCGAAATAGATTTTGACCAAAGAACCTACCGTCAGTCTCGCCCTCATAACGAAACTGCTTGTCTTTGCTCTTTGTCTTTATTCCAATAATTCTGTTATCGCTGTCTCGATAATGGAAGCATAAAACATCCCCATCGACAGTGATTCCGTATTCTTCGCAGACTCTTTCAGAGATGCCTCTTCGCGAGAGACGTTGTGGGAATCCGCGTTGTTCCATTCTTTGTACATAGGTGGTTGTAGTTGTGTGATTTGTATTGTCTCCACTTTTCCAAGTGTGACAAACGAAACAAAATGAATGTCCATCTGTATAGAGGCTGTTGCCATCAGATGAACCGCACTCTCCGCACGCAATGTGCCTTTCAAACTCGCTGGTCATGTGAACCAATCAATTGGAATGTTTGTCCAAGATGTCCAAGGAATGTTTAAACGATCACAGTATTGTGCGTAAGTGGTCTTTGATTTTTTACTGATCTTATTGAAGGGTGCTTGAAAGACCATACGGATATCAAGTTCAGGATGTTGTTGTTTAACATTCTTGATCTTGCGTCGATCTTCAGCATCCCAGTACCCTTTACATTCTAGGAATACAGAATTTGGTAAAAGAAAATCAGGAGTGTAGTTATGAGCAATTGTGTAAGGAACCTTGGTAGATTCATACTCATACTTCACCCCCAATTCAACCATAAGATCAGCAACCTTTTCTTCAAGGCCCGATCGAAATGCCATTAATTTTTAGTATATTTTTTAAGATAAGAAACGCCGCGATACTTCAGTTTGCAAATCTTTTCAGCTTGCTGCTGTTCACGTACCCGTTGACGTAGTTCAACTGAAGGCATGATAAATCTCCGAAGTACCTGACCCCCGTTCCATGGTCAGATGTTATGCGTCCCGAAGGGATGAACGTGCGTTTCTTAGTTATCCGATAACACCAAGTAAAACTTAGATACATCAGTTGGTGCATTCTCATAGAATGAGATATCACCGTATTGTTTATGTTCTTTGTATCCAACCATCTTGCCCTTTGTATTCATAAGGGCAGGCATGAAAGCAAGAAAGAAAAAGACTGCAGGAGCACCAACAATTAGTGCACCACCGATGATGTAGTAGGTGAATAGTTCTATCATTAATTAGCCAATAGATGGTGCAGTTAGTGCTACTTCAGTAGTAGAAGCTGCTGCTAGATCAAGTGGAAAGTTGTGTGCGTTACGTTCATGCATAACTTCCATTCCAAGACCACCACGGTTCAGAATGTCGGCCCAGGTGTTAATCACCTTACCTTCAGAAGACTGGATTGATTGGTTAAAGTTAAATCCATTCAAGTTGAAAGCCATGGTAGATACACCAAGAGCAGTAAACCAGATGCCAACAACAGGCCAGGCTGCCAAAAAGAAGTGCAGACTACGGCTGTTATTAAAAGAAGCATACTGGAAAATAAGACGGCCAAAGTATCCATGAGCAGCTACGATGTTGTACGTCTCTTCCTCTTGTCCGAACTTATAACCTTGGTTCTGACTAACCTGTTCAGTCGTCTCACGTACAAGCGAAGATGTAACAAGGCTTCCGTGCATAGCACTGAACAAGCTGCCACCAAATACACCAGCAACTCCCAACATGTGGAAGGGATGCATGAGGATGTTGTGTTCCGCTTGGAATACCAACATATAATTAAAAGTACCGGAAATGCCAAGAGGCATAGCATCTGAAAAGCTGCCTTGTCCAAAGGGATAAACCAGGAATACAGCGGATGCCGCTGCCACGGGTGCGGAGTATGCAACAAAGATCCAGGGCCTCATTCCAAGTCGATAACTAAGCTCCCATTCGCGTCCCATGTAAGCGTAGATACCGATGAGAAAGTGGAATACAACGAGCTGAAATGGTCCTCCGTTGTACAACCACTCATCGAGACTGGCTGCTTCCCAGATGGGATAGAAGTGCAGGCCGATAGCGTTGCTAGACGGGACAACTGCTCCCGATATAATGTTATTTCCGTAAAGGAGCGATCCAGCAACTGGTTCACGAATGCCATCAATATCGACGGGTGGCGCTGCAATAAATGCAATTACAAAGCAGATTGTTGCGGCGAGTAGTGTCGGAACCATTAGGATTCCGAACCATCCCACATAAAGACGGTTGTTGGTTGATGTTACCCATTTACAAAAGTTTTCCCAGGTAGAGTTTGATTGTG
>Ga0209337_1000690_pt1 | contig 27251 bp, 33 predicted proteins | sample LinPmetageLP53_FD_184044 | JGI IMG/M metagenome (GOLD analysis project Ga0209337, IMG submission 184044) | Marine viral communities from the Pacific Ocean - LP-53 (SPAdes) (version 2) | ecosystem: Environmental > Aquatic > Marine > Oceanic | place: Pacific Ocean | collected 2010-02-08 | reverse complement strand
CCTGCCACAACCTACCGAGGCAGGCAGTTCTCAGGCATGTCACCTGACGGGGTATCCCCTGATGTGGTGTGCCGAGAGCTGCCTACGCTCCACTGGGAAGTGAAGAACGTAGAGAGACTTAACCTGAGAGACGCATACGCCCAAGCAGTTCGTGACGCAGGGGAAAAGAAAGTGCCGATAGTGGCGCACAAAAAGAACAACGCAAATTTTTTGGTCACGCTAAGCGCCGAAGACTTTTTAGAAATAGTCCGGCGTAGTGACCTGATCGAGGGGGGCAGTGATGCTAGTGGAGATACCCGAAGCGATAATGCACAGTGATCTAACACCTCAAGCAAAGCTCATAGCTGGGCTCGCGTTTTCGGGGTCCAACTCCAGTGCGAGTGCTATCGCAAAGTTGCTGAATGTGAGTAAGAGAACGGTCGAACGATCCCTGAAACTCGCAAGACAGTGCGACACCAGTGTCGCAAAATGCGACACGTATGTCGCAAAAAGCGACACCAGTGTCGCACGTAGTAGTAGTAGTAGTAGTAATAAAGAAATTTCGAAGAAGGAGGAAACTCCCACTCTTAAACCCACTCGCTCACAGGTTGACGACTATTCAAAGAAACACAGTCGCACCGATCTCGCTGCTGAATTTTTCGAGCACTACGAGGAGCGCAGCTGGCTCCACAACGGAGAACCCCTCAAGGACTGGCGAGCTATGTTCAAGGGCTGGGTCCGTAATTACAGAACACCCTCAAAGCCTGCCTTCACGGGCAAGCCTCAGACTGCGGAGGCTGCGAGGTTAGAGGTAGACATGCAGGCATACTAATAAAATAAAATACAATGACTCACGAAATACCACACGATTTAGAATCTGAGCAGGCTGTCATCGGAGCAGCTGTTCAGGGAAAACTGAACGACCTGATAGCGTTCGGCATAACCGAAGAACATTTCTTTCACTTTAAATGCAGATTAATGTGGCGAGAAATTATGCAGCTGGAACAGGCTGGTCAACCAGTCAAGCAAGACACGCTTGCTCACAAGTTTATTGGCTCTGACAAAGTGAACCAGCCAACTGTCCTCGACGTAGAGCAAGCTGTTGACCGTTGCCCCAGCTCCTGCCAGTGGGAATACTACGCTAGTAACACCGAAGCTAAACGCAAGGCCAGGGCAGTCCAAGAGGCAGGGCTGAAGTTGGCGCAGAAGTCAGGCACAGCTGAGAGCCTTGAAGATCTAGTCAGCGAGGCAGAAAGCTGCATATTTGACCTCAACCAGAAAGTCAGCAGCGCCGAGAACGAAAGCCGAGAGGCACAGATGCGTGACCTGATCGATCAGCTACAGGACGCCCACAACGGAATCAAACGCGGGTTGCCTACAGGCTATTCCTCGCTGGACGGTATACTCGGTGGGCTGGAAGGTGGCAGGCTCTACGTTCTCGCTGCCCGTCCCTCAGTGGGCAAGTCAGCTATCGCTGGAAACATCGCTGAGAAGCTGATCCTTGCTGGGGTTCCTGTAGGATTCTTTAGTTACGAAATGACTGCGCGTGAAATCAATTTACGCATGCTGTCCTCCACCAGTGACGCCGATCTGACAGGTGACATTATAAACAGAAATCAAGACGAAGCTGGGCGTCTCAGGACTATAGCGAAGACCAGTCAACACATCGTCGATCTTAAAAAAGCTCCACTGAAGATCGTTGACGATGCCAGTCTGACAATAAACCAATTGCGCTCACATGCTCGTCGCATGGTTGCTGACCGAGGCATCAAGTTAATCATTATAGACTACATTCAATTAGTTAAACCAAGTGACGATGTCAAACGCAGGGACCGCCACCTACAGGTAGCTGAGGTTACCCAAGGGCTGAAGCGGTTAGCCAAGGAGCTGAAGATCCCTGTGATTGGGTTAGCCCAGCTAAGCCGTGAAGCGGAGCGTAACGGTAACCAACGCCCCAACATGTCAATGCTGCGAGAATCAGGATCGCTGGAAGCAGATGCAGATTGCGTCATGTTCCTCTGGCAAAAAGATGTGAGCATGTATAGCGGACCCAACGTCCTGCTTAAGCTGACCGTTGGAAAAAACAGGGCGGGTAGGCTAGGAGAGATCGACCTAGTTCTCGTCCGTAACAAGACTAGGTTTGAAGAGGCCAGCGAACCGCACCACGAAGAGTGGTTGAACGCGAAGAGAGCTGAGCAAGTCGGATAATTTTCACCAACCTAACAATTGAGATATGTTAAAACTGCCAACTGTAGGCAGTGGTGAAATCGGGAGGGCGCGAGGTGCGCTCTCCCAACCTTAAAGAAAAATGAGAGAGCTGATAAGAACACTGACCCAACTGTTAGGGCTTGCCCGAAACAGTGAACATCACCAGCTACGTATAGCTGAGCTTGAAGGCAGGATAAACACCCTGGCAGAAAAAGCGGACAACGCTGAACAGCAATCGTTTGTTTATAAGCTGGAGAATGATTCAGCTGGTTACGCAGATGAGAGCTGGGAAAAGATTATCAAAGAGGGGCAGGCTGTGCAGGCAGCTTACCGTGATAAGTCAGAGGAATACTGGCAGAAGAAGCAAGGTGACGCACCGTCTGGTCGAGGCTGGTACGGTAGTTTTGAGGCTCCTAAAATTATTATTCTAGCAACCGAACCCGTCTACAATTTCAGGAACACAGCACGCCTAGCTGGTTCGTTTCAAGTGAGATCACACGCTCACATGGGCAGTATCTTTCGCTTCCACGGCACAGGTCCGCATGTCCTCAAGGACGATAACGGTTGGTGGCATCAAACCGATGCTTCCGTGGGGCTCTACGTTGAGCCGAGCACGCTGGTCGAGGGCAGGGATGTTCGTAATTTTGAGCAGGCGATTTCGCACGTAACTCTGGTCGGTCACTCAGGTTCGTTGCCACTCTACATAGCTGACAATGCATTCAACTTCAGGCTAACGAACTGCAACTTGCAAGCACACCAAGGCTGTCGATTTGTAATTAAACACGGCCCAGCTCTAGGCGCTAGCTGGTATCCAGTCAGTCAAAAACCCAGCGGAAATGTTTACCTGCCTGATCCGATTTTCAAAGACTGCTTGATCGAGGGTTGCCACAAGTGGGACAGGCGCAACGTAGGCATAGCTGCCAGCGGAAACAATATACAATACCACGGGCTAAATTTTTACGGCTGCGTCACTGGGATCATGTCCACGGGGCAGGGGAGAACAGTGTCAGCATGCACGATGCATCACGGCGCTACAGGTGACGGGAGAACCTGGGCTACGAAGGAGCAGCTGGCATTAGGCATACTGTCCAGACGGGAGAACGAGAACCCTGACTCACTGCAAAACAACCCAGCGTTCCCGTTGATTAACCCAATCAAACGCAGCCGAGCTAACGAGTCGTTGGGTTGGTATCAAAAAGGTGAAGCTTATATATGAGGATGAACGGCTTTAATAATTGCATCGCGGGTATCGTGGAAAGATTCGGGCAGCCTGACATTGTTTGCTACGACAAAGAAAAAGTTATAGACCAGCTACAGGTGGACGGCATGTCGTACGACGACTCAGTGGAGTGGTTCTATCACAACCAGCTAGGCGCTTGGGTTGGTGACACGACACCGTGTTTCCTGACGCACGATACAGACCCTCCAATATTGGAATCATGAGAGAATCAAGTAGACATAAAGGCGAAGCATTTGACAACGCATTTGGCAGCATCTTGCGACACACGGAAGACCTGACTGAATTTGTCGCGAACTATCCCGACATGCACCTCTACCACATGCTATTCGCGGTTGCGGAAGTTGCAGAAATATTAGCAACCAGCCTTACGGTCAAAGGCGAAGACGGCAGAAAGGAAGTAGACAAAGCTATCCAGCTGGTTCGTGACGGTTGTGATCAGGGGAAGGAAATCAATTGAAAATTTTATAGAGCTGGCGGTGTGGTGTGCGGGGAGATCCCGTAACTAGGTTTTTGTATTTCCCTATTGAATCAGAGCCAGTTCTTACTTTTATGACAGAAGACGAACATATACAGCTAGCTGCGGAACGGTTGGAGGGCAGGGTAGTTCCGTATTGGAAGCTGAAGCACCCGCCTAAATTATCCGAGCTGAAAGAAAGCATGCAGCAGAGTGAGGACAGGATTGAACGCACGCAACAGATGACTGAGTATGCTAAAGAGGTCAAAGCTAGAAAGTATTGGGAGAAAGAGGCGAAGCGAGTGTGCGCGACCCGAGCTACCAAGAACGAAATTCGCAACGCTATGTGTGGAGTTACACATAGTGATACATTGACACAGCAATTGAAGGAGTGCCTGAAGAAAGCCAAGTAATGCTTCGGGAGGAGTTACGTCCTTACGATCAGCTACTCGCAGCTATTATTATTCAAGCTGCTGGAGATTTCTGTGACGCCTACAATGCTGGCCTGATAACTGAAGACAACACGGTGGACACGCCTGCCTTGCAGAATATGATCATCGTCAACAGATTCAAACGCTGCACGTTTCCAAAGTGGATGCAGTCTATTGACATCACGACCTCTGTTACCTTCCTGTTTGAAGGTGACACACTAGAAAACATTTTACCCGAAGACTGGAACATAGGCGCAGATGCCCTTCGGGATTTTATACTACAGAAAGCTAAAGCTGGGGAACGTATCTCCAGTTACTTCGTTTACGAATCCACATGAAGATAAAACAAGTAACCCAAATCCACAGCAGCTACGACAGGCTTGGCATTTTTGAGCGTGTAGCAATCGAACGCTGGCGAGCACTTAACCCTGATGTGCGCTACCAGTTTATTGTAGACGAGCAGATAGATGACTACATCAATGCAACCTGGCCTCAGCACGGGGAGCTATACAACAGCATGTTTGCAATATGCAAAGCGGGCGTTCAACGTCTCGCTGCTGTTCACCGTTGGGGCGGGCTTTACGCAGACTGCGGCACTTACCCTATCAAACCAATCGCTGAGTTCTATCCTCTGGATATTTGGGATCGCGACTTAGCTATGTTCAACTTAAAGACTAGAGCATGTGGCACCACCCTCGTAACGGACTGCATATTTGCAGCGGAACAAGGTCACCCCTTTATAGCTGGCTTGATCGAGGAGATATTCCGCAGAACATCAGACCCTGCCTACATCCTTAAGTGCGTGACTGCTCACCCAACCAAGCACCTTGGTTTTGACCAACGCCGATATGTGTTTGAGACAGCTTCAGTGCACGCCTTCAGTGAGTTCGGTAAATCCCAAGGCATTGTAGCTGTGAACGGATTGCCTGATGCAGAATTAAGTGACCTAGAAACTGCACCCGAAACAGTGAACACGCTCAGGCATTCGACAGAATGCTGGCTCCCTGACGACAACAGGTTTGCAGTAAGTGGAGTTAATAAAGATAAGGCAGAACTACAGATACTAACAGCAATCAAAGACAGGGTTGGCATATGAGAATGTTATCCAAAGAACAGGTTAAGCGCAGAGAGGAAGCAGCCAAGGCTGAGGTCAGAATAGATAAGCTAATTGCTCGCTGCTACCCCGAATACATTATCTCCAAAACTCCCAGCCGATACAGCAGGGTGGACGGGTTCCTGCTGGACAAGGACACGCACGAACCAAAAATAATATACGAAACCAAAGCGAGGAACCAGTCGCTCTCGGATCTGGTTGGGGACGATTACTCGTTCTCTATCGACACAGCTAAGCTGTTAGCTATGCAGCACCTCAGCGATTTCTTACGCATAGAAGGAGTCATCTTTACATACCTACTGGGTGACGGAGTATTGCTCAGGACACCAGTGACATCTCGATCTGGCGGTTGGTCCTGCCAGAAATCCACCGAAGAAGTCCTGGCACCGTGCAACCTCGGGGGCGAGATGATTATGAAGTCAATGAGCGCAGTAAAACTGGACAACTCACAGATACTAATTACAGGAGGGAACACGGGATCTGTATGAGAGTTTTTATTGCGGGACATACGGGGCTGGTTGGAAGGGCGCTGCTTCGCAGGCTACAGCTCGCTGAGGATTATATTGTAACTCACCCAGTAACGCGAGTGGACTACCGGAACCCAGCTGCGACACTTGAGGCTATCCGTGTTTCGGAGGTTGACGCTGTAGTTATTGCGGCAGGTAAGGTTGGAGGAATAGGAGGAAACATCGCTGCGCCCGCAGACTTTACACATGACAACGCGAGCATACAGCTAAACATTATTGAAGCTGCGCGAGCATGTGGGGTCAGGAAGTTAATTGCTCTAGGTAGTAGCTGCATCTACCCGAGGTTGTGTAAGCAACCGATGTGTGAAGAGGATTTCCTGACTGGTCCCTACGAACCAACCAACCGAGGATACGCCGTAGCTAAAACGCTGGGCATAGAGATGTGCCGTGCCTACCACGCGCAGCACGGCTGCAACTTCTACGCGCTCATGCCGCCTAACCTATACGGACCTTGGGATAACTTCAGGCCAGCTGAATCTCACGTAGTAGCTGCGTTACTTAACCGAGTCTCCGCCACCCCAAACTACGGAGAGCTGACAGTGTGGGGTAGTGGCAATCCGCGCAGAGAATTTATGCATGCAGACGACCTAGCATCCGCTGTTCAATTTTGCTTGAACAAAGTGAACGCTGAGCATTGCGGAGATGCAGGATTCCTGAACGCTGGCACAGGGGAGAGCTGTTCGATACGGGAGTTAGCTGAGCTAGTGATAAAGGCCAGCGGGAAAACAGTGCAGATTAAGCACGACAGATCCAAGCCTGACGGTATGCCTAATAAGTTGATGAACTCTGATAACATACACAACCTTGGTTGGAGACATGCGATCTCGTTGAAGGACGGGCTAAAAACAACGTGGGATTGGCTATTGAAAAACAGGGGGTTGAAAGATGTTAGGGTCTAGCTCGGTAGCGCATGCCGATGCACATAATTACAGGCGACTAGCGTTGGCTATCCTCGTTCAAGCTGTCTGGGATGTTGTCATGTTGCAGCGTGCAGGGGTGATAAAGAAGGGTGCAGCTATTCCAGCTGCGAGCTGGCCTGTGGGTAGGGATACCTACGGTTACAGGAAACAGAAGTGCATTAATAATTTTTACTTTAAGTCGGGGCATGTGCAGGAGCTGTGCGATTTCGTCGCAGGGGGAGGGCTGGGGGAATTGCTGGAGCTGGTGGGGTGCAATGTAGATCAATCACTGTTTATTGACCTACTGCATGAGCGAAGAGTGTCAGCAGTGGACTTGATCAATACGTGTAGATCAAAGTAAAAGCCCCGCTAGGCAGAACCTAACGGGGCTTCTTGAATAGTGGCTGTAAAAATGCAAGCGTTCGATTTTGGCTGTAAAAAATGAACAGCGTATTATCTCAGCACATGCTTCACAGTTTCCATTGCGCCGTGGTGACTACACTTAACTTCCAGCATGTAATTCGGAGGCACGTAGATGTCACGTATATCCAGAGGCACATCACTGAATGCGCGAGTGTTAAACAGATCAGTTCTCACGAAGAACGCGTTACAGCCTGAAGCAGCGTTGCATGCGACCAAGCTGTAATCGTTACGCTCAAGTAAATCCGTGAGCGATTGCAGCGAGGCACCGTAATAGTTGCCCCCTTGCCAGTAGTGGTCCTCGTCGTAGTCCTGAACGAACGGCACAGGCGGTGGGAAGTCAGCATTGTATTCAACGATCAACAATGCTGGCTGAATACGCCTGTAAGGATCGTCTTGCAGCAACGTCTCACACAAGTAGTAATCGAGTCCGTCAACATCTATTGACAGGACATCCAGCTCAACTGGGTGATACTGCTCGATACCTGCATCCTTTTCCTGCTGATCGAGCAGAATCAATGACTCTGTAAGCAGGTTGCTAGTGTCCCCAGTTGGTCGCGACAGCAGGTCGTGCACATTATCTCGATTAACTCTCGTCTTGATGTGCGTCAGTCTGGACGGGTTGGGGATCTCGTAGCACATATCCACCTGATCGACCCACACTCCCGACCAACCAAGCGCAGCTAGAACGAGCGTGTTGCACTGCGTTCCAGCTTCAACACCAATCTCAGCGTAGCGGTAAGGGTGATTGTTATCGTTCTGTAGCATGCCCAGTCGCCTGAGTATCTCCAATGTTACCCCGTCCTCGTCAGTTTGCGAGAACAGCTGCTGACCGCATCGCGAAATAGGATTTGGATGTTCAAGCCTCCTGCGCCTGTTGTATTGGGCAACGTGACTGCCTTGATGACGTTGGTCTGCGCCCTGTATTTGCAAGAGCGTTTGATGTATCTTATCTAGTTCTTCTTTCATGTTACTATGTGTAGTTATTTAGTGTAGTGTTTCTTAGCGTGAATCGTCTGCTCTCTCAGCTCTTCGTAGTTTTTCTTTACGAGAGCCGTGTCCGTGCAGTTGCCTAGCTCGTCAGCTATAATACCTAGAATGCGCTGCATTCTTTTCGGTGCTTCAATCTCTTGTGCACCTATCAAAGCTAGCGCACACATCTCAGCCACCACGGTGGACTTGTCCACGATCTTTACGTTCTTAATCTTTTTCATAGGCTTTATGTTCTTTTACGATTTTATTAACAGCTCTGATGTTATCAGGAACAATCACGCGCTGCACTCTTGGTCTTCTCTTGAGCAGTCTTGTCGATGCTCTGCGAGCGAACCCTTTAAGCTCGTCGAACTCTCTTGAGTCCACGTAAACTTCCTTAAAGAGTGGAGGTATTGGACGCTTGTTAATGTAGTTGCCTCGCCCTCGGGTCCAATCGCCAGAAGCTACAGCCCCTTTGTAGTAGTGCATTATTTCCAGTATTGATTCGCGTTGTGGTTTTGTTGGTCGTTTCATTTTGTATCTTTCTTATTGTTGTCTTCTACGATTTGTTTTGCTTTAGCTATAGCCTTGGCATACATCGAGCGCGGCCCCTTACTGTTCCAGTAGTATTCCCCGCACACAATAATCTCGATGCCTCGCTTCGCAGCTGAGTCTGCTCGCAGCGCAGTCAAGGGTTCCACACCCTCTGGCACTAGCTGCACAGCTACGTATTTGTCTGGCCCCCGTTTAGGCCAAGTGCCAGAGGGTGATTGTGATCTGTGTTCTATAATTGCGTTCATGTATTTTTTATTTGGTTATGTTGTGTTAGATAATTATCCCGTCACCTTTGCAGCTAGGGCAGTCAGCATTAACGTATATGTATCCCCCGTTGTATTCGTCTGGTTCACCGCAGTCCTCGCAGCCGTGAGTTGACTCCCAGATGTCGTGTGCCTCACTATCTACACGGTCCAATACATCCCAGAAGTCAGACTCCAAGAAAGGGTAGTGCAAAGTATATGTGTCAGTTCCCTCTTCAACGCCTTCAACAATTGCGCCGACAACTACACCGAAACCAAGCTGGTCAGCAATCGGATCGATGTATGCGCCAGAGCTAGTGTGTTTGAAGATTGCCTTCCGCACACTAGCCCAGCGAGCAGGCCAATCACCTTCATATACATACTCAGAGGCTGTGTAACCAGAGGGGTGAGTTTTGTTAGTGCCAATTACAGCTGTAGCTAGCTGCATCCGATTGTAGATTAAGTTTTCTGTGCTCATTTATTTATTATTTCTATTTTGATTTTGATTAGCCTCTGCTTCCACCTTTTCCAGTGCAGCCCAGAGTTCAGACTCTTTGAAAGGGTAGCGCAAACAATGCTTCTCTGTCCCCCAGTCAACGCCTTCAACAATTGAGCCGACAGCTACACCTGAGTTCCCAGCAAAAGGTTCGATGTATGCGCCACAGCTAGTGCCTTTGAAGATTGCTTTATGCACATCAGCCCAGTCAAAAGGCCGATCAACGTAGCATTGATAAGTGCCAGTTACAGCGGTAGCTAGCTGCATGTGGTCGTAGATTAAGTTTTCTGTGCTCATTTATTTATTATTTCTAGTTTGATTTTGATTAGCCCTCTGCTGGTTGGTGCCAGCTTTGCGAAGGCAGCTTTGGACAGGTCAATTATCCTGCCCTTTACGAAAGGTCCACGGTCAGTGATCTTCACCACCACGGATTTGTTTTGATAAGTGCAGCGCACAATTGTGCCGAACGGTAATGTCCTATGCGCTGCGGTTAGCTGGTCGGGATTGTAGATCTCCCCCGATGCAGTCGGTCTGCCTCGGTAGCGTTCACCGTACCAGCTAGCCACGCCTGTGATAGGCTGTGACCAGCAGGTATAGGTGATTGCTACCACTGCGAGTGCGGTAGCTAAGAGTTTCATGATACTTCCTCGGTATATTGAAAACTTTTGCTGCCGTCATATGAGTACTCTTTCCACCCACAGGCTTCACCCAAATCCAATATATCTTGAGATAGCGAACGGGCTTCGGCTTCTGTTGCAGCCTCTACCTCGACATACCTTTTACTCAATTCACGCACCCTAAAATGCACTCTATACTTTTTCACAGTGCACCTCCCACGGTGACCGTTAGTTCCTCGGTGGAATGCACAAAGTGTTCTCGCTCGAAAAACTCAGGCATAAATACCCACCTTCTGCTGTGCTCGTCTTCGCTGTGAAACTCCTCAGCTAGAAAGTTGGCTTTATCTTCTGACTCTGCCAACACATCGATATACTTCCTGTCAATTTCAGCGCACTCCAAATACACTCGATACTTTTTCACAGTGCACCTCCCACACTGACGGTGATACCAGTCGCAGAACATTGAGTAGTGCCAGCACCTACCCAACGGATAGCTTCAGTAAGTTTCTCCAAGCTGACCTTGGCATCACTTGATTCACCTGTATGCATCTCGCAACCTACAACCAGCGCATTGCCAGCTAGCATTTGCGGGTTGGTTGTTTCGATAACTCGATCATCGACCCTGAAGAACCACGTAACTTGGTCCTCGTATAACAAGCCCTCATCGTCAACGAATACTGCATCACCGTCTTTAAGGTAAGTGCCTATGCAAAAGCATTGGCAATCGATCAGCTTGTGGTAGTCAGCTATATCGTCTTTCGATACCTGGACCTCTGTAATGCTGAACTCTTTTGGATTAATTAAATATGCTTTGACCGTGCTCATAGCTGACCTCCTGCTGCTTGCTTGCGGATCTGCTGGATTTCTTTCCAGTTAGTGCGAGCATCCTTGATAGCTGAGACTTCGGCTGTTGGAATGTTGGACACTGCCAAGAGCAGGTCTGTGATGTGTTCTGGCCCAACCAGAACGGCTACGTATTTCTGTGCTTTATTATTTGTTTTCATGTTACTATGTGTAGTTAGTTATAACGGTTATTACTGTCTTCCTGTTCCTGTTCTTCTGCTTGGCAGAACTCAACTGCGCTTTGTGACATGCGCCCAGCGAACTCGACTAAGTGAGATACCAGCGAGTGCAGCCTCCTGACTTCTTTACGGGATAAGACTCGTTCCCTTACGGTGTCACCCTCTAAGGTTTGCTTTGACTCCGAAGCCTCTATAGCTGCATGCACTGTTTCAACGGTTGCAGCAGCTAAGCCCTCTTCCAATGCTTGCATTGTCACATCTGCGACAGTGCCAGCCCAGAGACTGCATTGAATTGCTGTTTCTTCTGATAGATCCTCTTTAAGGATCGCATCTACGGTAGCGTTTATTACTTTGTTCATGTTATTATGTGTAGTTTATTATTACTTTATTGTTTGTCTGCCCTCTGTGAATACGTCCACTACGTGGGCAGAAAGTTTTGGTAGAAGTGTGTCACTGGATACGTTGTCGATACCTCCGTTAAACCCCTCGGAAATGCGATCAGGTTTAGCTCCTGCATTATACGATGTCTGGCTGCCGTAATGCTCAACATGATTACCTACTCCAACAGTGTTCCAGTAATCAACGTGTGGTAACGCAGGATCACAGCACAGCACCTGTTCGTAGATTCCAATCGCATACATCTCAACTCCAGTTTTCTTCCACTGAGTAAGATCTCCACCCTTGTCATACATATCGTTTGTTGAAGACAGGTCACCGTCAGTAAGAATAATCGCAATCTTGCGCTGCTCTCGTCGGGTTAGCATGTTCGGAATGCAACTTCTGAATGATCGAGGGGCGTTGGTGCCACCGCACACATCCAGCGAAGGTAAATCACTGTTACGCCACTTGCCTGACCAGTTCTTAATTACACGCGAGCAATCTTCAAAGGTGATAAGCTGGTAAGGAACTCTAAGCGATTCAAATACAGTGCCAAGCACAGCAGCAGTCACTACAGCAGCAGTCATGCGATGCCCGTGCATCGAAATACTACAGTCAACATAGACCTGCACACATGCATTCAGTGCTCTGCCTTTGGTAACACGCTGATACACGTTCTGAATATCCGATAGCGTTCCGATATCCGTGAGTCGCTGCATGTCAATGTTCCCTGAATCCCTGAACCTGCTGATCCGAGACTTGGAATCAGTAAGTAAGGCCCGCTTAACTTTATTAGCTAGCTGATTAGCTGAGGGAGCATAGGCATTTATATCTTTAACATTGCACCCCTCGGCGTAACCTCGCGGACTCTGGTTACCTGCCTTAGCTACTGCGTCCACCGCAGTATCAGTATTCGTTGTGTTAATCCTGTCCGAATCGTTTGCTTGATCACTCCCACTGTCACCACCACCTTGATCATCGTCTGGCTGAACAGGTTGATCTGAAGACGCAGTGGTATTGTCTACGTCTCGGAATGCTGGCAGAGCAATCGTGTGAAGCACCCGAACATTCTTGAGTGGCTTGAGTGGTGAACTTGGCAGTGAACCGCATGCTTGACTGTATAACACCCTCAAGTGGTCGATAGCCGTTTTGTCAGGGACATTACTGTAATCAAACGGTAATCCTGCACGTTTACACATGCGCTCCCACAAGAAAACGTATCTAGGCCACCTGCCTTGAGCTATCGAGGAAACAGCCTCGTCAATTGTCTTGCCCTTCCGCTCAAGCTGGCGACGAATGTGCCACATCATTACCAGCTTTGCTTTCTGTGTTAATGCGTATCTTTGAGTAGTCATATTTTTTATTTATGCGTTCAGTATTTGTTTAACTGCTTTTCGTTCAGTCTTGGGCAGTGCATCGAGCACTGTGAATTCAAGTGCTTCCTGCATATCGAATAGGCAGAGCGATTGAACTCGATCCCCGTATGCGTCTTTACCCTGCATCGCTTTGCTGATGCTTAGCATTGTTCTTGTGGAGGGAGGCATTGTAAGAACACCCTTGTCCAGTGCACTGCGTAGCTTGTGGAATACGTCCACCAGATCTGATGCCTGGGTCTGCGAAAGACCGTCAGCTACCAGAATTTTTACTTCCTCAGTCTTCGTAAGGTAAGGGGCGTGAATAAACCTGACCCTCGTCTTCAATGCACCGCTGATTTGATGCCCAGCGTAAAGACCTGTCTCATCTGTCAGACCGTTACAGGTCATAATCATCTGGAAGTCTTTGTGAGCTACGATTCGCTCGCCTGTCTGGGGGACAGTAAGTGTAGCTGGGAAGCTATCTGTAACAGGATTCAACAGAGATAGAATCTCTCCTGCCAACTGATCACCCTCGTCCATGATTAAGACAATGCCCTCTCGGACACAAACTGGAATAGCTTTCAAGACCACCTTCATCACAGGTGCTCCCTGTTCTACTTCGATCGTCTTCTCAGCTAACAGCTCAGACATTGATATGCCGTCTGCACAGCTAATCTTGAGCCAGCGCCTGCCCAACTTATTGAGCACTTGCTCTACTGGGTAGGTTTTCCCGCTGCCACTATCCCCTGATACAATTATGTGAAACCTAGACAGAATCATCTGCTCGATTTTCTTTGTAGTCTTATTCTCGCAGAACGAGCTACTGACTGGCCTGATAGGTGGAAGCAATGTCTTGTCACCAGCCTTGACCTGTGACACTAGCGATTGCCCGAACTCTGACTGGACGAATGCAGATACCGCTGCCTGCATCTCGTTACTTTGGAACTTAGCTACTGCTGCGCCGACTGCATCTGTAAACGCTACAGGGGAGTCCTTAACTGCCTTATTGAACAGGTCATCGAACTCGTCGCGGACCACATCACCTGCAACATCTGCAATGTGGGCGTCATCGACCACTGGCCTACTGCGCTGGGCTTTTATCTCTTCCAACTGCTTGATTGTATCGTCGATCTTCCGACTCTCTGCATCGTAGCTATTATTCGCTGCATCGTTCCGCTCAGGTGGTTGAGGTAGATCTCGCAGCAGTGTTTTGGTTTCGCCAAGGTTGCGAAGATCTCCAGTGCTGAGGCTGAAGTTCCTGCCGTCTGGGTTGGTGATCGTTTCACCGTTGATCAGCTTCCGCATCGTAGCTACATCGTAGCTGGTGGTGAGCTTCCCGTCGTTTAGCATGTCTCTTAGCTTGGACCTGCATTCGATTTGAGTTAACGACTGCCAATTGATGTTGGATACCTGTGTATCTTCTGTTTGTGTTATCATTTTTAGTGTTAATTTAGTATGTGTAGTTTATACGATTGCATAGGACATACACTGTCCTACGTTGGAGTTGAATTACTCCCAACAACCACCAATCAGGGTAATTGTTGGGAAGAATCCGATTGTTGCAGCAATCAGCCTCTCTCCGGTATACATCACCAAAAAGAGGCTGATTTGTTTAGTTGAGCCTATGTGTCACTAAACGTAACTACACTAGGCCGATTAATATGATAGCTACCAAGCCAACAAGGGCCGTGATAACTATGCCGATAATATCTAGGATTATTTCTCTCTTATTCATAATTCCTCCAACATGTTGTTAAGTGCAGTTCGATCCAAGCAAGGCAAATCCCAAGCTACATGATCAGGAGTTGTCGGCATTGAGAAGTCTTCGATCAGCTCGCCTGCAAGATCGTCCCAACGATTGTGCCGCTTAGCGATATTGTATAAACTTTCGTCGCTACCTATCCACAATGCACAGTTCCAAGTTTCGTAGTTTTCCCAACCGTTATACGTTTTATCTTTAGTCATACTAGTTTTCGCTGTCGTGAATTAAGTTCCAACGACAGAAGACAGAGTCCAGGGCGATCCTAGACTCTGATTTTCTGCGGTCGTTTGTTGCAGCAATCACCTATATTAAGTGCTTGCCCGGGTTTTGGAGAATGCTCTCCAGCGGGAAGAATTCGCAAGGGTCGGGATAGTGCTGAACCACTTCGATCCCTTCTGAGTCGTAAATGCGCTGCACTAGCGCGACGTACCCGAACTCGTCGGTCAGTGTGTACGCGTTGAATCTCTCAGCTATTGCTGCTAACCGTGTTTCTTTATATTTAGTCATACTTGTTCGCGCTGCCTTGGATTGATTCCAACGACAGAAAAGACCGCTCAACCAATGTGAGCGGTCATGTTCTGTGGTCGATTGTTGCAGCAATTAATCCTCGATCAATGCCGCCTCGGCGGCGGCGACTATATCGTCAGCATCAAGGCGCTTGCCGAACTCTGTCGAGACTGCCCGAAAGAACTTTTTCAAGGCTTTCAGGTCAGCATTAGACCCTTTCTCACGCAGGGCCTCGTCGACGAATGCGATCACCTCGGGCGAGGCTTTCAACCCGCCTTTGCCTTTTTTCTCGTTGGGAAACAAGGTTCGGAAAACCCTGCTCAAGCATTGTTGCACGTATTTCTTGTCGTGACCTTTTGCGATCAAGAATTTCTCGATTGATTTGCGTTTCTTGTCGTTTGTTGCACCAATCACTGAGGGCAATGATCTTTCGATCACTGCGAACAGGGATTCTTTCTTCTGCTCGTATTTATTGAGCAAGAATGTGGTCTTGTTCATGCTGCTATTAATTGCAGCTAATGCCCTCAAATGAGGGCTTTTGTGACTTTTGCCGTTTTCGACATTATCAGCTAATTTGGCATCAGCTGCGTTGATATTGACGAAAACGAACCCAGTCTGTGTATCTTCTGTATTTGGCATATTGTTTTAGTTTTTAATTGTTGCAGCAATAACTGCTGCAATGAACATCACCAAAAACGTTTGATATTGTTTAATCAGGGGTCAATGATTGTTGCATGAGAACCAATAAGGTTGATTGGGAGCAGGGGAAGCGTCTGCGGCTGCGTGGTGAGAGTCTGAGGAGCATTGCCAGAACACTGGGCTGCAATGTATCAACGGTGTCACGCAAGGCCGATCGTGATAGCTGGGATACAGCTCAGAACGTGCTGCAACGTGTTGCAACAGGATCACCAGCGTTGCCAGTTGTTGAGGGTAGGCAGGGCGAAAATAGATCTGGTGATGTGAAAGCAAGAATTCAGGCAGATATTGAAACCGTGCTTGATGCTTTGCAGACGATTGATCCAGCGGAATTGAGCCTGTCTCAGCTAGCCACACGAGAGAGGATAGCTGAATCCGTGCAGAAACGAGCCGGCAATGCATTTGACATTGAGGATAAAGATAAACCGATAGTAAACATTGCAGTGCTGAGTCAATTGGTGCAGCAATAGACGCAGGTTCAAGGGGAACATGCGACAGGAGCAGTCTGATAGCCCTGTATATATTAGTTATTCTAAAAACGCACGCGGACTAAGAACGCACGCGCGTATAGGCGGACCCACCCCCCTTCCTGCCTCCCTTATCTATATAATAGCCTCACACGCATTTTTTCCCACTATCAAGATGCAACAACCCACTGACACAACTGACATAACCTTTTACTGCCTGAAGTGCAGTGACCACCGAACAGCACCCGCTACACTACACAAGGTTAAGCACAAGCACATCCACAAAAGCCGCTGCCCTGTCTGTAAAAGGGGTTTAGCTAAAGCAACGGGTACTGACACTCTATACGGTCAGAAGCTCACTAAGAAAGAGATCTGGCAGCGACAATGTGCCAGAAGATCTGCTGCTAGGAAGCAGAAGGTAGCAGATGCAGTAGATAACCTGCCTGTATACAAGGTTGAACTGATTGATAAAGAACCTCAATAGACTTGTACAAGTAGTACATAGTGGGTGAGAGGATTTTAACCACCCCTACTGCCGGTCTGTCAACACAAAAAGTTACACTGCACTACACGAAAATACACGCATGCGACACTGGTGTCGCTTTTTGCGTCACTGATGTCGCATTTTGCGACACTGGTGTCGTTTTGGGGGTGTTATTTAATTCTGTTCTTGTGCCAAAGCTTTGCGCTGTCCAGTAATGCACGTTCCACTTCTGATAAAGACTGTAAAAACTCCTTGCGATACCCTGGCTTGACCTTAGCTAGCGGGGCTCTGCCTTTGTTGCTACGTTTTATGCCTGATACCTTGCCTCCTAAGTCCAGGTATTCCTGTTTCCAACGCTTAGCTGCGCTTTCATCACCGAACGAGCGGGCTTTGTTGTAGTAGTAGAGCGCATCCTGCTTTGCGATAGTCGTATTGTTACCCACATCACCGTCCTTGGATCTGGCAAACTGATATTCTTTGCTCTTGATGTAGTTGTAAGCAGCTTCACCAGTATCAGTAGAGAAGGCTACGGCATTAATCATCGTGCTAGCCAAGCTGCCTCCACCCGTGACTCCTCTTGTAGGGAAGTTCTGCGATAGATTGTAAGCGAGAGAGGTTGCGCTGCTGCCCCAGCCTACTGTCAGCGTGTTCAATGCGTATGCCAGAGGGTCACGCATAGGCGACCTGTTGAATACGTCAGGATACCAAGAACTCTTAGTCACCACTTCCACAGGAAGCTTGATAAAGGGGTTGAAACCAGAGGAAATGCGCTGAGCTGCACCCTTCCAGTATTCCCCTGTAGAGAAGTAGTCCTCTGCTGCGTCCTCTATGTTCAGCCTGCCAGCTAAAACGTCAAACCCCGAGGAGTAGGCGCTGCCAAGACCGAACCACTCCAGAGCATCTGTCAGTGCTCCCTGCATTCTGAAGCTTATTACCCTGCCTTCAGTGGAAAGCAGTAGCAGATGCTGCTGATTCCTGGCATCAATGACGCGCTTGTCCTCTTCGTCCACAGCTCCAATAGCTATCATGAACTCGTTAAAGCCGTTCACGAAGAAAGGTAGAGTTTGAGCTAGTAGAGCTGTTGTTGTGGCTTTTGCTGCGCCACGCTTGGCTGCGACTCCCGCAGTTCTACCAACACCTTGCCCTTCCTGAACAGCATTACGCATTAATCGCACGTAACGCGGTGCATTAATTTCCATCCAAGAGTAGAAGGGGATTATATTGGACCTGATATATTTGCCAGCTGCACTCAGTGCACCGTAGTCACCCAGAAGTTCTCGGGATAGCTTAGCAGCTTTCTTCGTGTTGTCGCTGAGCTGATCCAGTTCAGCGCGATTGCTAACTCCAACTGGGTTTTTACCAGCTTCAAACTGATCAATAAAATACCTGTAGGCTGCAACCCTGAGTATGTCCTCGCGCATCTGATTATACTTAGCTACGCGCTTGGTGTAGCCGTTAGTAAACCTTTTGAACCAATTACTCTTTGGTCGAGTGGAATCAACTATATCTCCGAACATTGCTTCGTAAGCTATATCCGAATTCATCTCAGCTAAGTCCTGCATCTGGTAACCTGATCCGATCACACCTTTACGCAGCATATCCTCAAGCCCTGCATCAGCTATCGGAGCATTGTTTTTGTGGTAGTCGAACAAGTCGATTGCTGCCTGCTTAGCGTATTGCGAAATAATCTTCGGATCGTAGGCAAATACAATATCAGCGTCACCGCTCATGTTGTTGATCTCGTATTTCGTTAAGCTAATTGGATTGTAAAGCTTCCAGTATTTCCACTTCGCCAGCAGCTTCTGCTGTAATCTAGTGAACTTGGAGCCAATGCCGTCACCAGTAGCAAACTCGCTGTATTTCAGCGACTGTAGCTCTTGAGCTGCTTCGTTGGGAATAACCCACTCTTCTTTCCTGCCTCCCAGCACTAACGCCTTGGATAGCTGCTTTGGAGTGATTGACATTGAGTCCCCAGGATTAGCCTTCGCATACCAATCAGTGAGAACCTGATCAGAAGCTACTGTCCCCTTGTAAAGAAAGTTACCCTCTTCAATCTGCCACGTAGTGTAGTCCGAGTTCTGGTTAACAACATCTCTCCACGTTACGTAAAGATCGCCTATCTGATTCTTCAGGTCCGTTTCCTTCTTGCGGATAGCTTTAAAGATCATGTTGGCATACATCTGCCCGCCAGAGTTGGTGGAAGACAAATGCTTGAGGAAAGCGAAGAAGTCAGGGTGACGTTGCTGCTGCTCTAAAGCTCCAGCTATGCCGTTATATTTCGGTGCGTAAGCTAGTGATCCGTCTTTGATAAGTTTGCGTAAGCTCGAAATTGCTATAGCTATTTTTTTGTTTGCCTCTTTGTTGAATTCCGTGGGATCAATTCCCTGATCAACCAGATTACGCATGTTGCTTTTGTTCGCTTCGCTAATAAAAGATTTCTTTTTATCAAGCAGACCTTTTAGCGTAGCGATCTTCTGAACTGTCTCCAGCTGTGCGTAGCTTTGAGATAATACCTCCTCCTCCGAAGCTATGTAGTTTGTCAGGTAATCTTTAAAGCTCCCTTTCCGTTTCTTCTGGAAACCAGCTCTACCTGTTCTAAGGTCTGGCGCAGGCTTATTGGATTTTGAGCTCTCGTATTTTCTCTTGTTAGCGATATGCTCAAGGGTAATCCTGTGAAAGTATTCCTCGCCTGTAGCGATGTTCTTAGGTAGCAGCCCAGCTTTCTGAAGCTGACCAGTAATGTCCTTGTAGATAATACTTCGCCGTTCCAGCGCATCAGCTATAGGCTTATTCTGGGGATCTAATAGATCTTGTTCGTCTTGCACTAAGGCAGCTTCAAGCTCCATGTCCGTTCGGAAACCAAAGGGCAACCTGCTAGTGTTATAAGTGCCGCCAGCAGTTGCGTAGTTCTTGTAAAGTCCTTCGTCAACAGAACGCTTCAAGTCTCGCAGAATCAGGATTCGTCTAAACTTGTCCATCTGCTTGGCGTTTAACCCGCTGGTAATACCGCGCAGAGTATCGAGGGCTTTCGCATACGATACTGTTTGATTCTCTTCAAACAATCTCAGCTCGTCGATCACCTCTGCATATTTGCTGGGATCTAAATGCCGATACGTGCGCGACCAGCTGGCAGCGTTCTTCAGCATTTCTATCGCTTGTTTATGCAACTCGACTATTGTAGCTGGCTGGGTCGACTCAGCATCCTGCATGCGCTGCTTCACAACTTCCGTCCGAGCATCGTTATCTACAACCGAAGCAGTAGGGTCAGCTTTCGCCCGGTAAGCCTTAGCCTGATTAGCTAGGTCCGTTAGCGTTGGAGGAATCGCAGCAGATGTAATGTTCCTGTTCCTAGCTACTAATTGCTCCAGCGCAGCTAGGTTCCTGCGTGCAAGCTGTTCATCTCGGGTAGGTGGATTGATTGCATCGTTCATCGATTCAATCACTTCAAGGTTTGTTTGCGCTAGCTTAGCTGTCCTCTGAGCTTCCTCTCTAGCTTTCTTGATTGCCTCCTGTCTTTCTTTCTGTTCGCGCAGAGGTTTCATCGCTTCCTCTACTTTTTCCCTCACCCCAGGAGTCAGACCTTTAATAGCCTGAGCCAAGTCCACTCTGTTAAAGCTTGTCAGAGTGCTCGTAGACATTTCAGCTATAAGCCTGCCTTGAATCTCTGACCAAATCTGTGATGCGCGACCTCTCGTAACGCCAAGTTTTTGAGCCCAATTTTTCTCCCAGCCAACACGAAAGTTTTCGGAGATCCCGTAATCCAGCATGCTGATTTGCCTGCGCGAAAGAGGCTTGAACTCTAAGCGTTCGTTGCCTCCGTCAAGGGTTAGCACTGAGGATTCCTGTGAAGCTGTGACCAGCTTATCCAGCGCAGTAGCTATCGTGTAGTTTACCACCTGACGCTCTGGGCTTACGTCAAACGGGTTAACCACCTTCATGACTTCGCCTACAGTTTTACTGTCTCCTGATGCAGACGGGATTTCTGCATCCACCGACACAATACCCTGTTCTTTCTCCAGCACGCGGGGCTCCTGGGCTTTTCTCCTGACCCTGAAACTTTTTAGCTTCCTGTTGATAGAGAGGTTCAGGTTAAACGGTTTCCTATTCCCGTCCGAGCCTGTCAATATTTCTAGGTCGCTTTCTCTGGAGTTGCGGTTACGCATCACATACCTGCGAGCATCGTTGAGGATGCGGCTGTAAGCATACCAAAAAGCTAGCTCCTGATCTGTTTCGTAAACGATGCTTTGCTTAGCTATCGTTTCTTTTAGCTTTGTGTAAATAGTTTCTAGGGCTACATCAGGTAGCGGAGTCTCTTCCTGTTTTTGAACATACCTGCTAATGCTGGCATCTATGTAGTCACCAAACTGGGCTCCCTGTGCTTCGTTCTCTGTCCACGCATCAGCTACACTTAGGCTATCTGCGGCAAAAAGCTTTTGCGCGAAGTCCTGGTTAACCTTGGCTTGAGCTTCTGCCAGCTCCTTAGCTGATTGCTTCGGGCTTTGAGTAGGCATGCCAGCCAGCTTTTTGAGCCGTGCATGACTGAACAGCCAGCCCATGTGAGAGCCTTCGTTATCATTAACCCCGTTCTCTGGTTTTGGAGTTGCATCGTTTTTCTCGATCTTATCCGCTTCAGCTTTAGGGTCATTGAATGCAAAGAAACCCTGAGTATCACCTGAACGATACGGCCCCTTGGATGCGCTTGTCCGCATAAAGTCCAGAGTTGCACGATCCGTAGCTGGGAACTCTTTAACATTGTCCTGAAGCAGGAACTTGGTTCGCATTTGTAGCTTGCGAACAACAGGCGACCTGTTCATAAACCCGCGTGTTAGTCCGTTCCAGAATCTACGCAGCGCATCGATGATCTTCCGCAGGGCTGGTCGGTCCTTAACCTTTTCAAATAAATCCTCGTTAATACTACCAGTCAGGTCACGCTGTAGCAGTATGCGTAAATACTCTTCAGCTACGCTAACAGGGTCAGACTGCAAAGCGTTTGTGCCTGTAGTCATGCCGCCACTGTAGTAGTAGACTGTGTCCAGAATTTCGGAGGATAGCATCTCGCCGTGGACAGCTTTCATTGCGGACTCGTAGTATTCCTGCCACGTTTGCGTGGAGCCACTCTTTGACCAGATCTGGTTGATAGCTAACCCGCAGTAGTTGTGAATAATCTCTTCAGCGATGACCCGAGATAAATCTAACTGGTTAGTCGCTTCCATCTGAGCGAGTAACCCTGGGTTCAGATACACTGTCCCAAAATCACCTGATCTTACAGCTGAGTAAGCCGGAGCTTCCGCAGTTTCGTCGATGCGGATGTGAGTAACCTTAGCGCCACCTAGTCGTTTTTGAATGCTCGGTAACAGCTGAGCTACGCGCTTCATCAAATCCTGGGCGTAACCGTCAGTGCCTGCGTCTATCTTAACTCCGTTAACAAGGTTGGGAGGTAGTGCAGCGAACGGAACATCCTCGTCCTCTGTGACTGTGGCAGCTATGACCTGCTGCTTGGCAGGATCAGAATCAGGAATCTGGTCGTCGTTGACAGTGTCGGCAGCTTCCTCATCGTCGTTTTTAGTGTCCCCTTCCTCCTCTTCAGCTAGTCGCTTGTAGTATTCTGCTTCGGCTTCAGCTTGTTCCTCGACTTCGTTTACATCTTTACGCTTGGCTCGCCTATCCACAGCTGGAGTTAGTTCACTGTAAAGATCCGAGGTAGTTAAGTTCTCGTATTTACCAGAGAAACCTTTCAGAGCTGCGACTGCTGCATCAGCACGCCACATTTTACGGAAGACTTCGTGAGAAACTTTGCGAAACTTTACTTTGGCAGCATCAGGGTGTTTAGAGAACCAAGCAGACACTGCGCTGAGATAGTCATCAATCCCGTCATGCTCTGCTGTCCGTTTATCTTTAGGAAATGAGATCTTATTTCTCGCGTTAACAGGAACTATTAATTGACCAGCTGACCCAAGGTTATCTGCCAAGTCTTCAAGTATGTCAGACCCTTCCCGATTATTATCAAGAGTTGCAGCTGTGTTGGCTTTATCCTGCTTTCCTCTGCGCGCAGGGGCAGTATTCTTATTCTTAGTGTGGGATGCCGCCTTCGCCTGTTTCTTCTTAAAGACTGTTTGCTTTAGCTCTTCCAACAAGACTGATTCGTTAACACCAACATTTTCAGCAAGCGTTCGGACATCTTCCTGAAAGCTTGCAACTAAATTCGCATTACGTTCTAGCCCGTCAAAGTCAGTAGGGTAAGCGGTAGGATCGATTGCCCTGTTAGCTTTCTGGCCTGCCCAGGGTTGCCACTTAAAACGACCCCCGATGAGCTGTCCTTTCTTACCCTTGCGTTGACGCATGTTTTTCCAGGGACTAGAAAGCTGAGTCTCTAAAATTTTGAGAGCTTCATTATAGTCAGATTGATATTTCTCTGGGATCGGGATAGTTGGCGTTGTTTCAGTTTCTTCTGTAGTATTAGTAGGCTCTTCTTGAGGGGCTGCTGTCGGTTGAGCCTGACTTTCAGTAAGCTTTACTTGGTCGTCGTAGATTTCTTTCTGGGTGGAGCTTAGGTAAGGTATCACATCGAACGCTCCAGCTGGTGCATCCTCTATACCTAAATCCTCTTTTACTCTCTGCTCAGCACGCAGCCGAATATCGTCATCGGTTAACTGACGCGCCTGTGCTTCAAACTCTTGCTCCGGCGACAGGTCTATATCGACACCTGCGCTCTCCGACAACTCCTCTTCAGTAGGCACTTCCTCAAGATCAACGTCTGCGAGATCCTGTTCAACTTCAGGCATAGCGTCCAGTTGGGACTGCGGTAATTCTGGTAGCTGATCAACTGGCTTGGTCCCACCTGTAGGCGTGTTCTTTAAATTCTCTTCCAGCTTCGCTTCAGGTGCCTCTTTCGGTTCAGCTGGCTGTGACTCAGCCTTCTGTGCCTCCTCCTTTTGGAGAGCTTCTAGCTCTTTACGGACGAGCTTTTCAGCAGTTTCCGTTGCACCTGCATCCTTGAGCTTGCGTGCTTTCTTGTTAATGCTACTGACCGCTTTGCCTAATGTGATACCCGCTCCCCCGAGAAGTGAGCCAAAGATTAACGCTTCAATAAACGCGTAAAAAATGTCAGCATCAGGGTTGTAAGTATGTTGAGCTATAGCTGCTGATATGCCCTCGTCAATGCCTTCCTCTAAGCCTTCAACCGTTACACCTATGCCTAGTTTTTTAAAGAACTGCATTAGCCCGTCTTTAAACATAGGCGTCTTGCTGACTGAGGTAAGCTTATCAAGATCAGCACCACCTAATTTCTGAGCAACTACTCCACCAATCGCGGTTATGACCGATGTCTTGATCCCGTCAGCTAACGCAATCTTTGCAGCTGTGCCGTGAGCGTCTGGGTCGCCAGCTTCTTCGTAAGAGTTTTTAGCGGATCTGTAGGTAGATCCAAACGTAGTTAGACCACTCGCAGCTATGACAGCTCCGTAACCTCCTACAGGTCCAGCTGCCAGCGGAGCAATAGCAGTAGTCGCAACGCTGGTGAGCTTTCCTAGCCCTTTTTCCAGAAAAGAAGGCATGTTAGCATCCGCAATAGCAACTTGCTCAGCTGACTTTTCTTCGTAAAAATCCCCAGCTGTATCTGCCCACTCCTGTATCTTGCCAGTCACGCCTGTGTAGACATCTGGCAGCATCTTTTTAATAAGTGCTGGACCTTCGCCAAACCTCATTGGGCTCTCCTCTAGCTCAGCTGCGCCTGCTTCCACTACACCAGAAGCGATCCCAAGTAAGTTAAGTAACCCACCCTTAACTCCTCGCGTGTAGACATCGTAAGCTGCACCGCCAGCAGTAAAGCTTGTAAGCTTTTCGTGTTCGCTGGCGAAGTCTTTATCCAGATCCAAGATCTTTGGATATTTGTTGCCAATCTTAACAATGATCTCGTTGTCAGGAACATGATTCAGCTGAGGGTATGTTTCCCTGATTTCACTTAAAGTTTTAGAGGGCATAATTTAAGGGAATAGGAGTGGGTCAAATAGGTTAGGAACGTCTTCTTTCTTTGCGCCCGCTTCTATCAAATTAGTTGTCTTAATCACTTTACCAGTCTTACCGAATATGTCGTACTGATTCATGAGGTGTTCTATCCTAGCGTGGTTGGTTGTGAACACACCGTCATCCTCTTCTGTGTGCTTATCGGTTATTTTTACCAGATATTCTTGACGCGCCTTAGCTGCTTGTTCTTCTTTTGTAGGTGACCCCCACGTCTTCAGCTCTTTTGCGTATTCGTGCTTTTGTACGGCATCAAATCTTTTATCCACAATAACCTTTTGGGCTGTTTCAAGTTCTGCGGCTTTCTTCAATCTTTGGTAGTTTTCGTAGTCGTATTCAGGTGGTCTGTCGTCAAACATCCGCACTTGTGCAGGGTGGTGTATAGACATCCAGATACCACCCTCTCTGTATTCTTGTTTGACTTTGTTTTGGGCAAACTGTTCCCGTCTAGTATTTGAGAATTCTAGCATCTCTGCGCGAACGTCAGCAGGGGCATTCAGTGGTATTGTGGGAAAGGGGCTGTAACCGTTCCAGTCTTGAGCATTTGCATACCACTCCTGTTCTTTAGGCTCGAAAGCGTTTCTTCGTTCTAGCGTTTCGTCAGCCTGCGTCATGAGAGCCCTGTTTTTTTGCAATGTTTGCCGCTGGATCTTCTGATCCAGTTCGTAGCCTTTCAGCTGTTCTTCAAACTTGCTCTCGTTAAGTTCTTGCTGCTGCACGTTTAGGCGGTAACTTAAATCAAACTGCCGAGATCTCTCAGCTAAGTTAGTCCTGTTCTGCTGAGCCTGTATGCCAGCCTGAACAGCGTTCATGCCGAGGCTGGCTCCCCTAAAAAAGTTATCTTGATCTGACATAATTATTAAGGTTTACGTGTAACGTTCATCATCGGATCATAGTTACCGCCAATAGGATTGCCGCCTCCGCTGTAGGATGTAGTCCACCCTTTGTAATGAGTGTTACTGGGCGTGAATGTAGAAGCCGTGCCAGTATTACCCATCGTGCTACCTATGTTATTGGAACCAGCTGCCCACTTCTGTAAACCTGCACCAAACATAGTTCCCCCTATGCTCTGAGCAGCTCCTCCCAGTCTTGTCTGCCAGCTATTAGCTGCATTTGACTGCGCTTGACCCACAGCCGCGTTGTAACCAAATTGATTCTGTTGCATTTCGTTTTGCACATACTGCTGCGGTGAGGTGTAGGAAAACGCAGTAGACATTGGATTCACTGTGTAGTTCTGCCTGAGATTACTGGAGAACTGATTAAAAGCGTTGAGCCCTTGTTGCCTGACTTGATACTCGGTTATCCCCAGATCCCGTGCTGTCAGATTGCTGCCTGCGCGAGAACCAGTAAGCCCCAGTGCTCCACCGCGCTCAGCAGATTTACGCATAGAATATGACTGATCGCCAAAGCCCAGCCTGCCGTTCAGCATATCTCCTATAGACGCTGAAGCAGCTGCAAGATTCTTCCTGTAATCAGGTTCAACGCGAGACAGCATTGAATCCAATCTGTCCTGATCCGCTCCTGTGGTCTGATCTGCCAGCTGCTTGGCTTGACTAAAGCTTGAAAGATTAGCAGCTATGCCTTCTTGTTGCGCTTTTGCCTGATCAACCTTTTTAAAGGTAGGGATCTTTGGTTTCTTTTTGAACAGAGAGCCAGCTACACTAAGTGCTGCTCCTGCTGCCATTGTTGCAAGTGCCATATTATATTACGCTTTCTATCCCACCACCGCCGTGGGTTTCTAGGTTAGTTAGTTTAAGTGTCGGCACAACGCCACTGCCTTGATAGTTGGCTAGCTGGTTTTGCAGCGACTCAAAGGCTAGTCCTCTGTATTGCTGCGCTGCACCGAAATCTCTGTTCTCTTCAAGCTTGATAGCGATTGCCATGTTCTTGATCGCGTATAGATCGCTGACAAGCAAGATGTCGCTGTCATCAACTGCATCAATAAAGCGAAGCTTAGCTATGACAGTTACAGCAGTCTTACCGTCTGTATCACCGTCACATTTCTTACCACCAGCTAAACTGGGTATCAGTGACCGCCTGTAGCTGGGGATCGTTTCGGTAGGTTCATATACTCCGATTTCTCGGAACACATCTGCACTACTGGGGTCGTTGGTTGTTTCGTAAATATAGACTGAACCTTCGGTAACATCCTTCTGAACACTCGTAATACTTTTCCAGACTTTAGAGCTAGTCTCGTAACCAAGAGAGAGAGTAAACGTCTCACCGTCCTGATATACAGCCGTAGATCCTAACCCGCTTTTAATAGTTCTGATCCAGTTACCGTTGCTGTCATAGCCCTGTATAGTGATTGTTTTACCGACATCAGAAGCAGTTGGACAAAACACACGCACATTAAAACCTGTGTTTAGCAGTGTGCCTGCACCAGTCAGGTCTGTATGCACAGGCG
>Ga0209337_1000689_pt1 | contig 27258 bp, 42 predicted proteins | sample LinPmetageLP53_FD_184044 | JGI IMG/M metagenome (GOLD analysis project Ga0209337, IMG submission 184044) | Marine viral communities from the Pacific Ocean - LP-53 (SPAdes) (version 2) | ecosystem: Environmental > Aquatic > Marine > Oceanic | place: Pacific Ocean | collected 2010-02-08 | reverse complement strand
CCTCAAATCATCCAGTCTTCCTTCACCAGCAGAATGCTTGTGCGGAAATCGGCACAGATATTTTGTGGCACTGGCGATGAGATAGCTCATCTTCTGGTCCAGTATAAAATCTATTACTTCTATGTTCCCTTGTTTATAATGTTGTGGGTTTATTGCACTCATTTTTAGTCCCTCCCTTAGAACTTTCGGAACGTGTTCCGAGTTTTTTATGTAACTTGGAAGTCCTATCCAAACGGACAAGACCCCAAGTGTTTTTAGCTTGTTTACTTTCCGCCACTCGTGACATCTTTGTCAAGCAACTTCCAGATTAGAACAGCAGCGATAATGCCTGCAAGCCCAGCGTTACCGAGTGTCCAAACTATATCTAGTATAGAACCAATAACATTTCCAGTTAGGAACGCTACTTTACTACCAAATACAACCTGTAATATAATTGATAAGCTGATTAATTTTATGCCAACGTCAATCGCACCATCAGCACCTTTTAGTATTTTATCTAACATCTTTACTCCTTTAAAGTTAAACATATCTCCGCCCTTCTTACCATACATCCTTATGTACTCTGAGTCTTTTGTAAAGTCTATCAAACTAACCAACCTTTTCTAAGAGCCTCAAGCCACATAACAACATAAACCATACAACCTGCAGAAACTATTGATGATACAAAAGCACTGTAGATTAAAATTCTTTTTATTATATTCATAGTCCTCCACCTTAACATAATTCCCATCCACCACAAGAGTGTGGAAAGTCTGGGTCTGGAACACAACATAGTGTGTTGTCTAATTGTTCTGACTTCATCAAATCCATCTTATCTTGCATAACACTACAACTTGTCAGTAGTAATACTAATACCAATAATATATATTTCATTCTGTTTCCATCTCCTCTTCAGTTAAATCCACAAGCTCACACACATTACCAGTACAGGCTAATGTCTTAGTACCTATAGTCTGGTCTGTTAATTCATACTCACTAATCAAATTCCAGTCAACAAACTTAGGCATCTTCTTAACTAGTCTTGTGTACTCTGCTTTAGTGCAGTCTTCATAAGGTGCTTGTTGGTATGAATGGTCAGAGTGTGGTAAGAAACTAACACCACTAACTTTGTCAAAGTGTTTGTATACCCACGCACCTACTTCCATCCACTCGTGTTCTCTTACACTAACAGTAACGCTTGGCTTGTGCTCACAGTAGTATCTTTGATACATAAGCCACAGCTCTAGCTGTTCAATAGCACTCCTGTCATTCCTAAGAACTGCACCCTCTGGTGCTTTCATAGGGAATGTAAAGACCTTAACACTATTAGGTTTCATAACATCAGGCTCACAAGGGATGCCCTGATCTTCCATAAGTTGTGCTATTGGGTCTTTGGCATCTGCTCTGACTCTACGTAAGTAGTAATCATTATGCCTGGTGTGTATGCCACTGGCACTGTCAACTAACTGGCTGACTGTACCACTTGGTTTGATTGCTGTGGTTGCCGCAGACTGGTTGATACCAAGATGTGCTGACCACTCTTTGTTTACAGAAACAGATTGGTACTTAAGACCAAGAAGAAAATCGGGCAAAGACTTCTTACCATAGTGTCCTCTGTCATTACTACTGCCGTTCATAAAACTGTTGTCCATTATACCAGTTAAACTAACTCCGAGCAGTGCTTCTTCTTCTGTATTATGCACCCACTTAGGGCGTAATCTTCTGATGTTTGTAAGGGATGATTGGAATGTGCCTAGTATGGTAGCTAACCTAACCTTACGAGTAATGTCTTTTTGAGTATCCTCTGCTCTCACCACAACCTCAGTTAGATTACAGAACTGTCCATCTCTTAGTATAATTTCACTACAAGGATTACAACCAAACTCGTGCTCGGTGCTACGTCTACCATTAGTAGCAAACTTTACCTGTTTCTTTGCAGCCTCTCTATTAAAGATACCACGCTCACCAGACTTAGATTCATACAGTGATAGCCACTCCTTCATAAATATTCCTATGTCTGGTTTCTCTGTGTAGCATACACTGTTGTTACTTAGTGCCATCTCAGGTGTATCTGCCCACCACTTACCACTCTTAGCATTACGCATACGCTCATCAGTTAAATTAGATAGAGAGATCAGGGCACTTCGTCTAACACCACCCACTACAACTACCTCTGCAATCTTACACATTAGTCGGTGACATTCATAAGAAGTTAACTTACTACCAGCCTCTTTAAATATGTTAGTAGTGAAGTAAAATAAATCTATTAAGGGTTCTGGACCACTGGCTCTACCACCGAATGTCTTTAGTCTAGAACCTTTTGGTCTTACCTTAGAGAAGTCCCAGCTTGGAATCTCTCCATTATATAGATAGGTAATTAGTTTACGGAATGCTGACTGCCATCCTTCCTTAGAATCTTGCACAACAATAACATCTTCAACATCCATCATCTCAGTTGGTATGTCGGGCAACTTGCTAACGAACTGTCGCTCAACGCTGAATCCTACACCAGTACCGTGCATAAGGATATATAAACATTCATCAAATGCTTTCCAGTGGTCAACACTTAGATAGGCACAGTTGTATCCAGCTATGTTGTTATCTTTTAATGCCTTACCCGCAGTCATTAAGGCTCTCATACTGGGCATAACCTCTAGGTTAACCACTGCACTCTCTAATTCTTTCCTAGTTTTTGATGTGAGCTCATACTCAGTGTTTTCTTTTAAGTGTTCTTCCATAAAATCAAAGTACCTAGCAACAGTCTCTTCCCAGGTCTCTCTTCTTTTCTTTTCAGGTAGCCACCTAGCATATCTGCTAAGAGCTATAAAGTTTTGGTAATCATTTGGTAGTTTGTTCAAGATAATCTCCTCTCTTTTTTTGTTCTTTCTTTTTGTTTAAAAATACTTTAGGTGACCACATTCTGTGATTTCTAACAGAGTGCATAAGTTTATTAACTATAGGGTGTGGTTTATTCTTCATCATCTATTGGTTCAATTTGTATGTCAACCATCGGGTCTCCATCATCATCATAATAATCTTTATACTTTAGTCTACCTTCTCTGTGCATCAGCACAGCATCAGTAATTCCTTTTTCATATGCTTGCTTGTTGGTGTAAAAAATAATACCAGCACCAAGCAATATCAAAGCTACACTCAGACTTAGATAGTCCATCAATAACTCTCCTCAAATTCCTCAAGAAATCTGTCTCGCTTTTCTATTAGTCTCTTTTCAAAAGCATCAAGTAATTCTTCGGGTTCAATTTCTAATTCATCACAGATAAGGCATACATCATACGTTGCTGCGATGTATGCCTTCAGTTCAGGCAGTTGTTTCAAAAGTTAGCTCCACTAGATACAAAGTAGTTAGTTATTTTACCAGATGGTATAGGTCTAGCCTCCAGACTACCGTAGCAATCCTCTTTAAACCCACAGAATGCACACGTCATACATAGCTTCTCTTCTGTCTTGGCTTTGTTCCAAGTTGTATTATTAGCCAGTCTCATAGGTGGTGTATCTGATTCCATCTTCTCTTTTAAGTCAACAATAAAAGTATCTATGTCTTGCTCCAGTGGCTGTTCACATAGCTTGAGTGTTGACTTGTTCTTGTTGAAAGCAAGGAAGTATCCTTTCTTTCTTTTGTCTGCCTTTCCATAAGCAGATAGTTGTTTAATATATCCAAAGGCATCGTCAGTAAGTCCAGTCTCTTGGAACTTATTATCCCAGGACCAAGCACTTGCTGTCTTAATGTCCACCAGTTCACCATCTATCGTGCAATCTTGTGAGCCATTAACACCTTCTAGTGTATGTTTCTTTTGTTGGTCTTCTACTGTATGACCTGACAGCTTGAGCAAAGCAACAAGCACAGCCTCCAGTATGTGACCTTGTAAGAAAGTTAGGTATACCTCACCTTTTATTTCTTCTGGCTTGTACCCCTTGTAGTTATACCACTGTGCTCTCTCACACTTACCTAGAGATGACATCCTTAGATTTCGGTTGTCTTCTCTTGGGGTAAAGGCATCCTTGAGAGCAATCTCAACCTCCCTACCAGCTTGCATAGCTATTGCATTCAAGTCTCCATCATAATCCTTAGACTTCATTAAATCATATACATCTTGTACTACTGTGTTGATAGACTTCATCGTCTACTCCTCTCTTATTAAAATTCTTTTTCGGAACACGTTCCGACTTTAGTGTGTTTCATTCCAGCTTGTTCCTACCTTGTACTCACCAGTGATGGGACAATTTAGGTGATAATAATTTGTTGTTAGTTCCATAGCCTCAACAACCAGGCTACCAATCTCATCCGCAATTGCTGGGTCACACTCTATCTGTATCTCATCGTGTATAACACCGAGCTGTTTGTAATCATATTCACTAGCAAGAGTGTGGAATATAACCCAAGCCCTCTTAGCTATAATAGAGCCAGCACTCTGCAATAAAAAGTTAAGTGCTGAATGTGGGCTACGAACATACACTCTGCGACCATCAAGTGTCCTGATCCATCCCTTCTTTGATGCGTGCTCAATCTTCTTTCTAAGCACAGCTAATGCTGGTGTGTTAGATAGGAACTGATGTTTAATTTTCTTGCCCAACTTTTTACCTCCTCCACATATCTTACCTATTAAATCATCTCCTCCGCCATAAAGATAGGCATAGATGAAACGCTTTGACTCATCTCTAGTCTTTAGACCAGCAGCTTTCTGATTGGCTGTATGTATATCACCACTTAAAATCTCTTCAGTATACCCTGCATCTTTCATATAATGTGCTAAACATCTTAATTCTAATCCAGATAAATCAGCACCAACAATTACTTTGTCTTCTGGAACAGTGAACAGGCTACGCATCTCAGTACCGTACTCCTTGTTACTTGCAGTAACTTGCTGTAAGTTCGGGTTACTACTAGACATACGGTGTGTCACAGTGCCCATAGTATGTACTCTACTATGTATTCTTCCAGTATCATAATTGTACTCATCAACCCAGCTACTCACTTGGCCCTGGCGTTTCTGCAGCATTAGATACCTAGCAATAATCTTAGCCTCTGGTATATCTACATCCTTGAGTGTAGACTCATCAACCTTTGGTAGTCCAGTGTCAGTAAACACAGTAGGTTTCCATCCATAGTGCATAAGGTGTCTGCCTACTTGCTGCCTACTGCCTAAGTTCAATTCGGGGTAGGTCCAGTATCCATAGTCACCATCATCATTAGTATGACACGCCAGGTCCACCTCTGTCTGATAGTGTTTAGTTCTCTGACCTCTCTTAGTAAACCTATTTTCTACTGGCTTCTTAGATTTCCATACTGCAAGAGGAACGAATGTCTTGTGCACCTCTTCCTCTGCAAGTCTTAGGTCATCGTTTATTTCTACTAACAATTCTATAGCACCTTTGATGTTAAAGAACCATCCAGTTCTCTCTTGTAATGAACAGTGTTCTTTTGTTTTGTACTCAAGTCCTTTTGCATCCTCACTTAGTTTGTTTGCAAGAAGGTACTTATATAATTTAGTAGTAACCTTAGTATCTCTAATACAATAGTCCAACATCTCTAAAGTAAACTTAGACCAATCATCATAGTCACCTTTAGCAAAGCCAAGCCTATCACCCCAGGCTGACAGTGAATGACCACCATCAAGCCTAGGTTTGTATAGCTGGCTCATCACCAACGTATCCTCTATTAATATCTCACTAAAGTCTATGTCTAATAATCTCTCAAGCACTGGCACATCAAAAGATATACCATTATGAAAGATCAGGCAATCAGCCTCTGACTCCATCCAAGGTTTGAATAGATTAAGACAAGGACCAGCAAATGTAATACACTGGTCTGTGTCTATGTTATGAACAGCAACGCACCAAACTTGGGTGGCATCTATGCCATCTGTCTCGATGTCACAACTAAAAGTTCGCATCATTATCTCCCACGCTAGGTGCGTGCCCCTTCTCCAGCCTACCAGTGGTACTATTAAAGTATGACCATCCCGCCTCACCAGTCTGCCCAGTTCTTCTCATTTTGGGCACACGTATTCGAGTAGCATTCCTTTCATAGTCATCCTCGGCTAGCTTATCTCTAGAGAATAGTATGTTAGTGTGACAAGCCTGGGGTATAGCACCACTACCCTTGACATCATACTCACTAATCTTATGTGGATGGCTGCCATCATCGGGCTTTCTTGTGTGTGTACTGAGTATCACTGTTGCCTTTGTTTCCTTGCACAGCTTAATGAACCTATCCATTACCTCTTCGATGTTTTCGTTAGATAGATTCTTAATGGCTGTGTGTAGTGGGTCAAGTAATATAATACTACAGCCCAATCCCTTGATGAAATACCTAATCTTACTGAACATCTCTTCAAGGTCTATACTACCACCACCATCATCGTGTAACTGTATCTTAGATGCGAAACCTATATCAACAGCATCATCCATAATTCTCTCAACATTCAAGTCATTAGGCTTAAGCAATTGCATATTCTCACCAGTGTGTACACTCACAACTTTCCTGATCGTTTCATCTATATTATCCTCAACCATAAAGCAACCTATCTTCTCATCTGTATTGACAGAGAAGTGGTAGATTAATTCATTCAGTATGGTTGTCTTACCTATAGATGTGTGTGCAATGATTGATACTAACTCACCCCTTGCTACACCACCTCGCATCATCTCATTCAGATTGCCAAAGGAATCGGGCAAGGGTATTAGTTCAGTATCTCTGTACTGTAGCATAGCATTACGCATATCCTCTACACTAGCAACACCCGACACAGTGAATGGTTTAGATTCATCCCACCATTCGTGGACAAAATCTTTAGCATCACTATTAATTAAGTAATCACAAGCATCCTTGTGCTTGGCTAGTGTTAATATCTTACACTTGTTAGGGCCAAGTACAGGTGCAACAGCTTTGGCTGCATCCACACCAGCTTGGTCACTATCAAAAACTAGAACGACTGTCTCGAAAGAATCTAGCCACTCTACATTAGCCTTGATATTATCCACACAATTAGCACCGTTGGTTACACTGACAAAAGCATACTTAGAACCAAACATCTCATAAGCTGCCATAGCATCAAGCTCACCTTCACAGACAGTAACAAACTTACCACCTGGTCTGAACAAATTCTGACCAAACAAAGCGTTGGTCTTGTTAGTGTTACCACTACCATAGAATTTCTTGCTCGCCACTATCCTTGTCTTCATACCAACCATCTCACCCTTCTGATTATGAAAGGGGTAGTGGTGTTTAATTATGTTGCCCTTGTCATCCTTCTCTGCCTTAACCTTGTATCTTTCTAAGGTCTCACCTCTAATTTTGCGATCAGGCAAACTGTAGTGCTCACCTCTATAATCAGCAAGCCAGTCTTCATCCTTCTTAGGATGTGCTGGATAGTCCTTATTAGTAAGTGGACCTGGTGGGCTCTTAGTGTTTCCGTGCTGACCACAAGCAAAGCAGTGTGTCTGACCATCTGAATAGATAGCCAAGTTATCCTTGCCTGTATCCTTACCTTTAGACGCACAGTTAGGACACTGTTCCTTCCTTAAAAGTATATTACCTTTAATCATATCTTCCTCCCTTGATTTAAAAGGGCAGCCATAAGTGACTGCCCCAACTAACAATGCCTGTCGCTAGTTAAAAGTCAGATTGGTCGTAGTCTTCTTGACCCTCTGCCTTTGCCTCAACTCGGACAGCTTCTAAATAAGCAAAAGCCTCCCAGTCTCCCTTACCAGGCTTCACCTTCATAACTACCTCATCCCCAAAGAGTGATAGGTGACCAACACCTACCTCCTCCTTATCTGTGTTGTAGATTTTAGGTGCACCGAAATCGAACTTACGCTTACAAGTAATTTGGGTAGCCCCATCATACTCACTAGTCTTAAGCCCGCTTTTCTCAGCAAGTTTCTTACTATCCTTATCCAACGCAATCGTCAAAGAATATTTTGTATCACCCTTATAAACATCGGGTGTTGTAATGTGGTTGAATACCACCTTACCAGCTAAACTTATAGCACTCATATATAACTCCTGTAACATTAACATTAATGACCCGAAGGTCCCCATTAGTAGGTAATCCTACTAAGGGATACACTGGAAAATAAGGAAGGAAACCAGTGTATCTCTTACTAAGACTATCTAAGAATGTCTAGGAGTTTTGCTATCTAGTCAGCTAGTTGGCAAATCCCCTAGACTATCTTAGTTTGTACTAACAATTAAATTTTAGCTGATGAATTAAGAACTGTCAAGTCATTTGCAATCTTTTTTTCCTGATCCCTGTGTTCTTTGTAATACTGAGGTGATTTCATATATTCTTCGACCATATAATTTATCACTTGTTCCTCAGTAGGTTCTTCACCATCTAACATCCCTTGTACAGCTATCGCTGCTTGCTTCATAACACCCATATTATTCCTCCCTTGGTGGGTAATCATCATCATCATCGAGAGCATCATCCTCATAGATAATCTCCTCAACACTTGTAATCTCAAACTCATCGTGCATCTGTGAGTTTCGAGCCTCCCTATGATACTTATCTTGCCAGTAATTATCATCAGCCATTGCTTCTGCTTCATCCTCACTGTCAGCATCCTCAATCTCTACTTCAAAACTGTACGATACTACAGATTCTATCTGTACTTTATAATTTGGCATTATCCCTCCTCTGGTTTCATACCTAGTTTATCCGCCATCGTTAGTGTCATCTCTGTATTTGTCAGCAGCACCTGGCGGATTTCAGCTATCTGCTCTTGTTGTTCTTGAATTATACTTAACAGATGACAATCTTGCAAGTCATATACCTCTCTTGGCACAAGCCTGTAATCATCATCAAATGCTTCCTTACCATACCTATCCCAGATATTAAAAGCCTCTTCAATACGCTCATCAATCCTATTATCGAGAGCGTGGGTATCAAAAGTTATCACTTGTCACCTCCTTCTTTTAAGTTTTTAATTGTATCCCTATTTTCTAATCGCCACTTATCCCTAGCCTCAGTTCTATATCTGTTGAGTCTAGCCACATCAAAGTGGTTCATAATTTTACCGTACCTATCCCTGACCCTTGTCTTCTTATAGGAATCAGGCTTTGAATAGATACCATCTAGATAACTGGGGTTGATTTGTACACCCCAGGCTATCTTAACTTCATCGTCTTTCCATTCTTTCATTATCCCTCCTTGCTTGTTTTTTTAATAGTCTTTCATCCTTCCTTCTTTGTTCTCTACTAGAACTTTTCTTTCTAGATTTCTTCTTTGCTTTATGTATTTTATACAACTTGCTCATACAAATCCTCCTTGTTTTAGTATGTGGGCTATCACATCGACAGTCCATCCGTTGCCCAACATCTTCTTACGTTGGGTATTGCTCACTCCCTCAGTATAGTTATCGGGCAGTGTTTGTAATCGCTCCATCTCTATTGGCAGCAGTGGGCGATACGTTCCTTTCTCTACTACTAAGTTATCCTTCTCAACAGTAGTCAAACATCCAGACTTCTCATCCTTTCTGGGCTCAAGCCTCTGCTTGGGTGTGATGTCTGTATTATAATCATCCCTCTTGCCTGTGTCTGGGTTGATGCGTCTGCCCACCATCCTTGCTACCAATACTTTAGGCTCACGGTGACCACCTTGCATAGTAGTGAGGGCTGGGCTTTTGCCAGTATCCGAATACACACGCTTGATACTCTCATTACCTCTAATATCCAGGGCCGTTCCAACGTGGTGACAGTCTGACTCATCCTTATATTCTCTAAGTTCACAAGTTCTAACACCAGTCATTGCTTGGTTGCCAAATCCCTTGTAATCCCTAGCCAATAGACAAGCAGACTTATCTATATTAGTACGCCTAACTGTTGTGCCCTGATCCCCAACACTATCACCAAATCCCTCAACAAGTACATCCTTTAACAGAATGCCTTTATCTTCGGGCTCAGTTATATCCCAGTTACACCAATACAAACGGTATCTATTTTGTGCTGATACCAGTGACGAGTTTATCGCTACTGGCTGCACACCTAGATAATCACTGATGATGTCTTGATACTCTTGCTTCATCCTTACATTTTCCAATAAGAATTTAACATTAGGGTTGAATGCCCTACACTCATCCAATATTCTAAGAAATTCAAAGAACAGTGCGGACCTGGGGTCATCAAACGCTAGTTGCTTACCAGCAAAACTAAATCCTTGACAGGGTGAACCCGCTAAGATCAGGTCTATATCTGGTAGTTGTATCCCACTAACAAAGTTCACATCACCAACACACACAGTATTGGGGTAGTTCTTGAGCGTAATCTTCTCAGCCCAAGGGTCTACCTCAGATGCAAAATAATTATTAACTTTTATCCCTGCTCTTTCGAGTGCAACTTGACCGCAGCTCGAACCATCAAACAGAGCACACACGTTAATGCCTAGATTGTTATCTTTATCCATATTTTTTTCCTCCAGTTATAAAGAGTAAAGGATACTCGGAACGTGTTCCGAAATATCCCTTAGTTTTTACAACTACTCTTGCCTAAAGAAATCTGATGGTGAAAGCCCACGCTCTCTATACTCATCCATCAAATCATCAGCCTTATCCACTGATTTTTCATACAATCGTTGTGACCACAAATCAGCCTGTCTATCTCGCTCATCTATGTTATTAAATATGTAGCTGCTTTCACCCGCAACTGAGTCGGATGCTAATGACTCACTTGAATTAAAAACAGTACAAAAATCCTCAATAGGCATATCCCATTTGTCAACCTCATCGTTAACTATGGTAAATCCCCATAAAGGTACAGTATTTATACTCATATTACCTCCTTATCTATCAGCCAATAAATCCCTAGCGTATGGAAACTCATCTATCAGTCTATTGTTTACCGCAATTGCAGTTTCCAATTCTATTTTATTAGTTTCATCCACAGATATATCCACTCCGAGATATTTCATATCCCTTTGGACTTGCTTGAACTCACTAACAAGTTCTTCTAAACTTACTTTCATACTACCTCCTTAATGTTTAAAGTAACTTACATTTTTTACACTATTATCCCAACACTGTCTACATTCACCACATTCACCACCATTATCAAAGGCTCTGCAAGTTGCATCATCCTCATTACTAACAACAGTGCTGGTATTTGTATACTTGGGTGGTTTGCCATCCACAAAACTACCACTTAACCTAATCACTAGATTTTTCGGGATAGGCTTATTGTAATTTTGTATCCAAGCACTTTCCTTAGTGGGCAGCCAGTATTGTATGTTGGGAGTTGCTTGTGCTATCTGCACAATCTTATCCAAATGCTCAACACCTTGTATATCCCCACTATCGTGCCATCTAAAGACATTATCCTTTAGTATTGCTTTGGCGTGAGTCATAACATATATCATCGCTTCAACCCATCTTGGCTTATCAATACTATTCAAACGTCTATACTGTGCAGCCTTAACTGCTGGGTAGACTGTATAAAATCCCTTATCCGCATAACAATCAGAACATACAGATGCGGGTATCTTTTTTAGTATCATCCCAGTTTTGCACATATCCGTAGGCAATCCATAACTCCAGCCAGGCATCTTCTTCGGGTCTGAAAATCCCTCCACATACTCTCTGGCTGCCTTCAGTGTTTTGAATGGCACAAACAAATTGTTTTCTATATTCATAATTATCCTTATCTTAGTTATAACAAGTAAGCCTAATCCAAAGATCAGGCTTAGTTTTTACAACTAGGCAATCCTTTGCCTTAGTTCGTTTATAAATTTAGGCTCTGCCATATCCTTGCCATAAACAGAGTACCAAACTTCTAGTATTTCATCAACAGTAAATCTCTTATCCAATTCCTTAGATAAAAGATGTATTATTTTCCAAGGGTTATCCTTGGTCAGTTCTGTGTTTAGTATAGTTTCTTCCACTTTTCACCTCATTTTGTTAAATTATAAAAAAAACGGACTCGAAATCCTCGATTGTAGAGGACTTCTTGCCCGCAGTGATAGTAAGGGTAGGGGTGTTTTGCCCCTAATCCTAGTTAAAAACCAAAAGGTGTTGGTGGTATTGGGTTGCCTATTGGTCTGATTATGTCCGAAACGTAAACACTTCCCATCTCGTCAAAGAATCCCGCTTGGCTGCCCATCACTTTCATTAGCACAACTTTCTTGAATCCCCTACCTTGCTTGGGTGATTCTAGTAATTGTGCTTGGACTTTTAATCCATTATCGATGTGATACCACTCACCTTTCACTAATTGTTTTACATCCATATGCTTACCTTCCTTTCCTAGTTATAAAAAGTATGGAATGCCGCCCCCTAGGGATAATAGCGACATCCCATATTTCTTACAACTAAAACCAGTTTTTGTGTATAAGTTAGTGATTAGAAACTGGCAAAACTAATCGCTAATATTCAGCCGTATAGCGGGCCTAGGAGAATTACTTTTTAACTAAATAATTTCCTTTCTTATCCTTGTAATCCATTTTCATAGTGGTCGCAAAAATCCACATACCAACTAATCCAATAGCAAAGATAATAAATACTAAAATTGTTACAATTGATTCCAACATAGGTCCTCCTAGTTATAATAATTATGGTGAGTCATATCGTTTATCAACTGGTCGGTAAGGTAGGTAATTGCAGCCCTCCTACCAGTTTTGATATAAAAAACCTTATCCAAATTAATAGTACGATAGCCACTAGATTTGACATCAAAAACGATTCTTAGATTTGGCTTATCCACTGGGCGGTATGATAATTCACCACCTTTTAAAAACTTATGGACTCCAATTCTACAATTCATTTTTCGGATGCTACCGTCAATTTTATGAAATTTAACAGTGAAAAACTTTCCACGTGTTTCATTAATAATTGACGTCAACTTTGACCGTTGACTATTCAATTGTATTTGTTGTTTTCTATTCATAATTAAACCGCCTTTTTATTGGATTGATTCTCGGAACGTGTTCCGAAAATAGAAACGAGTAAAGCCCGATTCATAGTTATATTATCTCATTTTTGGACGATAAAGTCAAATTGATACAAAGTATAAGGTTTTGATAAAAGATTGATTTTTGAGGTATTTTCGGGCTTTTGAGATACTATTAGATACTTTCCAATAGACGTAAAAAAACCCCGCTTTCGCGGGGCTTAGTTAGTTAAATTAGACTGTTATTTTGTAACGGTCTTTTTAGTAGCGGTATCGTTGGTCATTAACTTGAATTCTTTACGCTCTTTGTCGTATTTGTCGAATTCCTTGTCACTTAAGGATATGAACCAATCAACGTGATTTTGTAGCGTTTCACGTTTTTCGCTTTTTTCCGCGTCAACAATTGCCTTGTCACTCGCAATTTTTTCTTCTGGTGTTTGATCGCGGTACGGATTGTCAGTATCTGGTGATACTTTCATTTTCTTGCCAACGCCGACCAACGACATACGCTCGTTATTGGTAACTAAATCGTTCTCTTTAGCCCAATCAAACGCCCTCGAAAATTGACGCCTTAAGGTATCAAGTTTTTTGAAGTTTTTATGACTCGCAACGCCCTCGGTTTGATTCTTTAACCGCGTTGCATAGTCAACGATAGTATCAACGCCAAAATCGTCAATTCCCTTGTCGGTAAAAACAATTTCTTCAATTTGTTTTTGGATTGATAAACCGCCCTCGATAGCCTTGTCAATTGTTTGGTCAAGCGTTTTAATTGACTCGCTACAATTGTCTAGACTGTCTAAAGTATCGCCCATTGAATTGCTACTATTAACTACATCAGATTTTTTAACGTCTTTTAATTTGTCTTTTTCGATACTTTTAACAATATCTTTATAAGACGCGTTTACACGTTGAGTCATTTCTTTAGTAGTAGCCTTGTTGCCCGTCTTAGGGCTAGATTGTTTTGTTGTTGTTGTTGTCATATTTTCCTTATTTTATCGTCCGCGAAAGTGCATCCGATAAAAGAATAATACTCTCATTTGATATGGATGTAAAGAAATAATAAAACTTTCGCTTTGATTGTTATTATATAAAAACCACGAATACGCCCTCAAAAAAATATCAAACTCGGAACGTGTTCCGAAAATATCCCGCGCCCAATCCTCGCGAAAATCCTCGCATATCCCTCGACCGATTCGAGGGGAGTTTTTGCCCGACGGAAGATGCCCCGCCACCCTTTTTGTTTTTTTACACCACGAGCGAAACCCACCTATAAGTAAAATTATTATTTTTTCAATATATTTCGGCACAATGATATAAATTGGGGTTGACCTAGAGGGACTTATAGTATATAATATTGTGTATCTTTACAAGGAAACACACTCTATACCTAGAAAGTTCTAAAGCAGAGTAACCCTCCCAACTCCCCTATAAAAAATACTTTAGAATATTCTAGGATATAAGATAAAACAATATTAATTTAAGGTATAATACTAAGTATGGCGAATAAAGGCAAAATTTCAACCGATTCAGAAGCCGAGATAAGGCTAATTGAGGAAGAATTAGAGGAAGAAGCTAGATATGCTGTAGCTTCTGCTAAAGGAATAGTACCAGCAGATGCTGTAATCAAGATTGAACGTAAGTTGGGTAGACCAACTGGCGGTTTGTCTAAGGAATCTAAGGCAGCAGGTGGTAAAAAGTCTAGAATCAAACGAGGACAGACATATAAACCTACTAATGACGATTATTCTAAGGTAGAAGAGATGGTTACTATTGGATTGGACCAGCATACAATAGCTAAAGTTATGGGTATTAGTAATGCCACCTTAACAAAATATTTTATGCACAATTTACTGGTAGGTAAAGAGAAACGCACCGCCCGCGTTGCTGGTGTAGCCTACGAAATGGCAGTATCAGGTGAATCTCCTAGTATGACTACGTTTTGGTTAAAGACGCAGGCTGGCTGGTCTCCGAAACACCACGTTGTTATAGAGGACAGACAGTTTGATATACAGTGGGCTACTAATGAAGCAGATATTGCAGATGCTAACCAGGTTATTAGGAATAAAGACGATAAGGTACACTAAACTTTATGCAAGAGGAGAGAAAGCCTATAATAATTCCCTATACACCCAGGGAATTACAGAAACACTTACATACCAACTTAGCTAGATTTAATGTTGTAGTATGTCATAGAAGATTTGGTAAGACTGTATTTGCTGTTAATGAGTTAATAAAGTCAGCAGTACAGGATATAGGTAATGGTAAGAGAGCACCACGATATGCCTATATAGCACCACTATTTAAACAGGCTAAGACAGTTGCTTGGGATGAATTAAAAAGGTTGTGTGTTGTATTCCCAGATGTTAAGTTTAATGAGGCAGAACTCAGAGCTGACTTTCTAGGGGCGAGAATACAACTGTATGGTGCAGATAATTATGACACTCTTCGTGGAATTTATTTAGACGGAGTTGTCCTAGACGAATTTGCTCAGATGAACCCTAAGATGTTCTCTGAGGTAGTAAGACCAGCACTATCAGATAGAAAAGGTTATGCCATATTTATTGGTACACCTAAAGGAAAGAACGAATTTTATAATTTATATCACTCAGTACCAGAGAAGAAGGGATGGGCTAGATTCTTATATAAGGCGAGTGAGACAGGGATATTAGATGATGAAGAATTGGAACTTGCGCAGCAAGATATGGCAGAAAATGAATTTGAACAAGAATACGAGTGTTCTTGGTCTGCTGCACTTAGAGGTGCGTATTATGCTAAAGAGGTTGAAGCTGCTTATGAAGAAAACCGAGTGGGGAAAGTCCCTTATGACCCGGCTAAACAAGTAGTAACAAGCTGGGACCTTGGGGTTTCAGATGCAACCAGCATATGGTTCATACAATTTGTAGATAAAGCAGTACACGTTATAGATTATTATGAGAACTCAAATGAAGGTTTGCCTCACTATATAGATGTATTAAATAGAAAGGGTTACCATTATGGAGCACACATAGCACCACACGATATTGTAGTTAGAGAGTTTTCTACAGGTAAATCGAGAAGGGACCTGGCTTATGACTTAGGAATAGATTTCCAAGTCGCACCAAAATTAAAAGTGATGGATGGTATAGATACCACTAGAACTTATTTAAACAAGTGTTGGTTTGATGCAGAAAACACTAAGAAGGGCTTAGAGGCATTACTACAGTATAGAAGTAGTTATGATGATAAGAAAAAAATCTGGAGTCAGAGACCAGTCCACGATTGGACCTCTCACGCCAGCGATGCTTTTAGGTACTTATGTGTAACAGATGTAGTATTTACTGGCAATGACAGTGTCTGGGGAAAGGAACTTCCTAAGACTGATTTAAGTTGGATAGTATAGGAGAAGATATGAATCCGAAATGGTTTGAAAATAAAATATTAGATATGGCAGAGGACATTAAAGACATCAAAGAGATAATGAAGATTGTAAGCAAGAGTCCACCGCCCCCTAAAGAAACGAAGTACCCTATTAATAAAGGTAAATAATTTATGGCTAAGATGACGAAGCGTGAGCTATCCGCTCACCTAGAGCAAGAGATAAGTTCTGCTCTAGGGTATAAAGATGGTAAGCTCACAACACAACGCTCAGATGCGATGGACCGTTATTACGGTAAGAAGTATGGTAACGAGCAAGAGGGTCGTTCTCAAATCGTCACAAGAGATGTAGCTGATGTAATCGAATGGATTATGCCTAGCCTTATGAAGATATTTACTTCTGGCGATAAGGTGGTACAGTTTGAACCGCAAGGACCAGAAGATGTCGATATGGCAAAACAGTCTACTGACTATACTAACTATGTTATTATGCGTCAGAACCCAGGCTTCAGTATTATATATCAGTGGTTTAAAGATGCTCTACTACAGAAGAACGGTATAGTAAAGCACTACTGGTCAGATGAAAGTGAGACATTAAGAGAAGAGTATAAGAACTTAACAGAAGAAGAGTTCACAGCTCTCTTGATGGAAGATAGTGTAGATGTAAAACAACACACTGAAAATGGTGCTGATCAGGAAGGTCAGCCAATAACACACGATGTTGTAGTAAATAGAACATATGAGGATGGACAGGTTAGAATAGAAGCTGTACCTCCAGAAGAATTTTTGATTAACAAATATGCTAAGACAATACAAGATGCACGATTTGTTGCTCATAGAGTAAAGAGAACTAAGTCAGAATTAATAGAGCAAGGCTATCCTAAGAGTAAGATAGAGAATGCTTTTAATAATGATGAAGCAGATTATAAATCAGAAAGACTTGCTAGGTTCTCACACGAACAAGACAACGCACCAGAAGGTGACATAGATGACGGCATATGGGTTACAGAGTGCTACACAAGAGTAGACTATGATAATGATGGTATAGCCGAATTAAGAAAAATAACGAAGGTTGGAGACGAACTGTTAGATAATGAGGCTGTGGATAGTGTTCCCTTCTCCTCCCTTACACCTATCCCGATGCCTCATAAGTTCTATGGTCTGAGTATATATGACTTAATCTCTGACCTTCAACTAATTAAGACTACCTTAATGCGTAACTTATTAGATAATATGTATCTAACAAATAATGGGCGTTATGAAGTAGTCGAAGGGCAAGTAAATTTAGATGACCTAATGACTTCGAGACCAGGGGGTATTGTAAGAGTACGTACCCCAGGTGCGGTTAATCCTCTAGGAACACCGCAACTAGACCAGAACTCTTTTAATATGCTAGGCTACCTAGATAGTATTAGAGAAGAACGAACTGGTGTTAGTAAGCAGTCAATGGGTCTATCTGAAGGTGGCTTGAAGTCACATCAAACTGCTACAGGCGTAGGTCAAGTTATGACAGCAGCACAGCAGAAGATAGAGTTAATAGCAAGAGTATTCGCTGAAACAGGTATGAAGGACCTAGCAAATTCTGTATATCAATTGGTACAGAAGTTTGAAAAACCTGAGAAACTTGTTAGACTAAACAACACTTGGGTTACTTTATACCCACACGAGTGGAAAGAAAAGATGGATTGTGTAGCACAGGTTGGTTTAGGTTTTGGTAATAAAGATATGAACCTTATGCACTTAGGTAGATTGTCGCAAACAATACAAATGATTGCACAACACCCAGCAGCAGGTATGTTACTCAAGCCTAAGAATGTATATAACTTAGTAGCTGAACAGATAAAGGCTATGGGTATGAAGAATGTAGATGACTTTATTACAGACCCAGGCGATCAGGATGTTCCACAAAAGCAAGGACCTTCTCCAGAAGAGAAAGCCAAGCAGATGGAAGCTCAGTTAAAAGCAAAAGAAATAGAAGTTAAGATGCAGAAGATACAACAAGAGTCTGCAATTAAACAACAAGAAATGCAAGTTGATGCTGAGATAGCACAACAAGACTTAGAGCTTAAGAGACAAGAAGCACAAGTAAATATGCAGATTAAGGCACAAGAGCTTGAGATTAAGAAAGCAGAACTTGCACTTAAACAACAAGAGCTTGTATTGGAGAGAGAACAGGAAAGGGCTGTTAAGATAGGAAACTAATATGGGAAAGAAGGGAGAAGAGATAGCGAGGGCGGACCAAGCTAAACAGATTTTAGAACATCCTCTATATGTAGAGGCTCTAACCACAGTAAGAGAAGCGTTAATAGAGCATCTCTTAAATACCAGAGTAGCCGAGGAAGTGGAGAGAGATAGATTGTATATAACAATCAAAGCATTGGACTTAGTGCATCAGCACATACAGTCAGTGCTTGAGACAGGCACACTTGCTGAAAGGGAGCAAGAATTTTTTAATTAAGTGAGAGGAGTAACCAATGGATTCTGCAGAGAACACCCAAGAAGTTGTAAATAACAGAGCACCAGCAGGTACAACTGCTGAAGCAAGTAATAAAATCCTTAGTATGTGGGACTCAGAAGAGCAAACCGCAAGCGAGGTAACCGAAACCCCTGTTGACGAGACGGAGGTAGAGGAAACACAGGAAGCTGAAGAGGTAGAAGAAGAAGCCCCAGAATCGGAAGAGGAAGGACAAGCTGAAGAAGAAACCGAAGAAGAGGTAACTGAAGAAGAAGAGTATGAAGTAGTAGCGGAAGAGGACTTAAAGTATACAATAAAAGTAGACGGAGAGGAATTGGAAGTTGGTATAGATGAACTTAAGAACGGTTATCAAAGGCAGGCTGACTATACTCGTAAGTCTCAGGCACTAGCAGAGCAACGTAAGGAGACGGAGAACATCCAGTCCGAGCGTCAGCGTCTAGAGCAAGAGAGGCAAATGTACGCTAATGGCTTACAGATGTTGCAAGAACAACAGAGCAGTAAACTTCAAGAGTTTGAAGGTACAGATTGGACAGCTTTGAAACAAGAAGACCCATATCAGTATATGCTTAAGAAAGATGAGTACAGAGATGCCCAGGAAAAAGTACAGAACGTAGCACAACAGCAAGTTCTTATACAACAAGAACAAGCTGAAGAGGTACAGAAAGCTAGGTCACACTTTGTTCAACAAGAATACAGTAGACTAGTTGATGCTTTACCTGAGTGGAATGATAAGGAATCTACTATAAAGAAAGACGTACAAGAGTACGCTGTCTCAGTAGGTTTTCGACCAGAAGAGATTAGCCAGTTAGCAGACCACCGTAGTGTATTAATAATTAAGAAAGCTATGGAATATGATAAGCTAACAACTAAGGTTGCTCCAAAGAAGAAGGCGGTTAAGAAAGTCCCTAAAGTACAAAAATCTGGAAGAGGAAACTCAAATGAAGATATAGCTGCTGAAGCTATTAAGAAAAAGCGTGCGAGGTTACAGAAGTCAGGCAAGCAAGATGATGCCGCTTCTATATTTTATGATATGCTTTGACGGAGAATAATAATGCCAACGCAATTTAAGACATATGATGCAACAGCGATTCGAGAGGATTTGTCTGATGTAATATATGATATTTCACCCACAGATACACCTTTTATGTCCAGCATTGCTGGCAAGGGTTCAGTATCTAACACTCTATTTGAGTGGCAAACAGATGCACTCGCTGCAGCTGTAATAAATAACTACCACGTTGAGGGAGCTGCTGCTGGTACAGCTGCAACTACCGCTACTACTCGTCTAACTAACCAAACACAAATTTCTAAGAAAGTTGTTGAGGTTACTGGAACTCACGAGACAGTAAACAACGCTGGTAAAAAATCTGAGATGGCCCACCAACTCGCTAAAGCCTCGAAAGAGATTAAGCGTGATATGGAAGGCTCACTTCTAGCTGATAACGCCGCTGCCGCTGGTAACGCATCAACAGCTCGTGAGACTCGTGGTGCTGCAAACTTCATTTCAACAAACGTAACTGATGCTGGTACTTCTGGTACTCACGCTGCAGTTGTTGAAGCTGATATTCTTGCAGTAGCTGAGTCTACTTGGAACGCTGGTGGCGAACCATCAACTATCCTACTTGGTGCTACTAACAAGAAGTTAGTAACAGCAATGTCAGGTCGTGCTGATGCAATTCGCTCAGTAGCAGATGGCAACACAACAATCCAAAATGCGGTTGATGTATATGTATCAGACTTTGGTACATTCAACATTATGCTAGACCGTTTTTGTGACCAAGATGTTGTCTACTTCCTAGACCACGATATGTGGTCAGTTGACTACTTACGTGATTTCCAAACTGTGGATATTGCTAAAGAAGGTGACTCTGAGAAGAAGATGCTTCTAGTTGAGTACGGTCTACGTTGTGGCAACGAAGCTGCTAACGGTAAGATACGTTACACTACTGGTTAATAACTAACCAACTAACCCACCCTAGGCAACTGGGGTGGTTTATTATATGACAGTAAAATCAGATTTAATAACAAATTTAGATGGAAGTCTTACTCTTGTTAGTGGACAAGATGACAAGATAGTCAAGAAGTTATATGACTTAAATAGTAAAGACAAGTTCCATACAACAAATACAAAGTATAAAGGTGACTCAACTTTTTCACACAAGGTAGCTAGTATACCATTAATTGTAGTAGAGAAGATGATGAGAGATAAGGTTTGGGGAAATCAAGAAAGGATGAGAGAGTGGTTAAACCACCCAGACAATGCTCCTTGGAGAACTACTAAAGGAAAAGTATAATGGCACTAGGTACATTCACAGAATTAAAAGATGCAATAGCAGACTGGCTAGATAGGTCAGATTTGACAGCTAGGATACCAGACTTCATAACTCTAGCAGAAGCACGTATAAGTAGGGAACTACGCATACGCCCTATGGAAGTAAGAAGTTCTATGGAAACTACATCTGGTCAGAAGTATTTTAATCTACCAGGTGGTTACTTACAAATGCGTAACATACAACTAAATACAAATCCTACTGCAGCTCTTGAGTATATTACACCAGAGATGTTAGATAGATTATATGGTAGTAGTGCTACTGGTAAGCCTAGAGCTTATACACTTATAGGTGATGAAATACAACTAGCACCTATACCAGATTCAGCATACACATTAGAGATGGCTTTCTATGAGAAGTTCACAGCATTAGGTGATGGTACTTCAGGTACTGTTACTAATAACTGGCTAACTACAAATGCACCAGACGTATTATTATATGGTGCTCTTATGGAAGCAGAACCTTTTATTAAGAATGATGAGAGGATTCCTGTGTGGCTACAAGCATACAGAGATGGTATAGACAAATTACAAAAGGCAGACCAGAATGACAGACACTCAGGTTCAGCAATGAGAGTAAGAAATATTTATTCTGGAGTTGAGGGCTAGTGGCTTCAAGCACTTGGTCGGCAGACTCATCGGTATGGTCAGGCAATTCCTACATATGGAATAATAGCACATACCAAGCAACAGCTGTTATGACTCAGACTAATTTTACTCAGTCATTACTAGAAGATACTGTATTCCCTAGAGGAGTAACAATAGGTGGTAATTATGGAATGTCTGGAACAACAGCACACGTTATGCCAGCATCAATAACACTTAGTGAAAGTGGTACAGTAGCAGATTCAGCTAGTCACGTTATGCCAGTTTCTGGAACTCTGGCTGGAACAAGTAATATAAAGAACAACGTAAACTTTGAAGAGAGTGGAACTATGAGTCTGACTGGTTCAGCTTCAAGTGACAACACCTTCTTATGGAACGATGTAGAGGAAGACGAGGATACACTTTGGACAAAGATAAGTGACCCAGACGAATAATAACAACAACTCTAAGGAGAACACAATGACATTAGATAATGTAAACGTAGGGCTGGCTAACTTTTGGAAAGTTACTTGTCTTGACAAAGATGGCAACATCAAATGGGAAGAAAACAAAAAGAATATAATAGTTACAGCAGGTCTGAACCATATTCTTGATGTTCAATTTCACGCAACAACTCAAGTTACAGCTTGGTATATAGGACTTAAAGGTGCTGGTACACCAATAGCTGCTGATACTATGGCATCACATTCAAGCTGGGCTGAATTAGCTGGCTATGCTGGCAACAGAAAAGAATGGACAGAAGGTGCATCTTCATCAGGCAGTATGACTAACAGTTCTAGCGTAGACTTTACAATCAATGCAACAGCAACAATCGCTGGTGCTTTTTTAAACACCGCAGCAACAGGAACTGGTGGTACACTATATGGTGTAGTTGATTTTAGTTCTTCTCGTGCAGTAATCTCTGGTGACACACTACAGGTAACAGTAACAGTAACAGCTGCTTCAGCATAAAGGAGTAGAGAATGGCTTTAGAGGATTTAACAGGTACTAAGTACATAGATGACCTCAATTCGTCAAATCCAGCAGCAGGCGATAATGTCTCTGAAGGTGATGACCATATACGAGGAATTAAGAATGTACTAAAGACTACCTTTCCAAATGTAACAGGTGCTGTAAATCCAACAGATACTGAACTTAATTATGTAGATGGTGTGACCTCTGCTATTCAAACGCAGATGGATACAAAAGCACCATTAGCTAGTCCAACTTTTACAGGTACAGTTGCAATTCCTAATATAGCTAACTTGGAAACTGCTGTTGCAGCTAATACAGCGAAGGTATCAAATGTTACACATACTGGTGATGTGACTGGTAGTACAGCTCTGACTATTGCAGTTGATGCAGTAGATATTGCAATGCTTAGTGCTACAGGTACAGCATCAAGTTCTACTTACCTTAGAGGTGACAATGCTTGGTCTACAGTAGATGCACTACCTTCACAGAGTGGACACGCTGGCAAATATTTAACGACTGATGCTTCAAGTGCAAGTTGGGCAACCTTAGACACAGATGCCAACACTACCACTAAAGGACTGTATGAACACGCCCACACTATTGCTGTTAACTACAGCATTACAAGTGGTAACAACGCAATGACTGCCGGCCCAGTTACAATTAATTCATCCATAAGTGTGACAGTACCAACTGGTAGCACTTGGGTAATCGTATAAAGGAGTAAAGAATGGCTAAAGTAAAAATTCAAGGACACGCTTCAGGAACAGGTATTCTGACAGTTACTGCTCCGAATACGAGTACGGATAGAACTATAACACTACCTGATGGCACAGGAACTCTAGCACTTACTACAGGAGATGACGATAAATTACCTTTAGCTGGTGGTACTCTGACAGGTAACTTAGTTGTTAATACTGCTTCGCCAAACGTAGATATGATTGGTACTGGAACTTCACACGCATCTACCGATTATATAACAAATTCAAATGCGGTACGGGCAACTGTTGGAGTAGAGCGTGCAGCGGGTGGTGGACTTTTTGTTGGTAGTTCTGCTTATGCAGCAGTATTTGGTACAGCAAGTTCTGGTGCAACAGAATTTGCCACTAACAATACTGTGCGTATGTCTATAACCTCAGACGGCAGAGGCTTGTCGCAATTTACTGCGAAGGCTTGGGTGAACTTTGACGCTACTGGAACGCTAAGTGTAAAGGATTCTCATAATGTCAGTAGTATTACAGATTTACAAGTAGGTGATTATGATATTAATTACGCTAATTCTTTAGCAACCTCTGAGAATAGTGTGGTAGGTACAACAAGTTATCATCACGTTCTTATTATGTCAGGACACTCTCACCAAACAACAGCAAAGTGTAGAGTAGATGTTCGTGAGTGTAGTGCTGACCAACTTGCGGATAGAGAACAAAATAATGTAATAGTATTTGGAGATTAAGGTATGAAAATAATATATGACAATGGTGGAACACTTGCTCAAATGACTCCAGCACCTAAATTCTTAGCAACACTAACAGGTACAGATGAAGAGAAGCTAATCCACATAGCCAATAAAGACTTACCAACAGGAACTAAGTATGAGATTACAGATGAAGATACCTCTGACAGAAGTTTCAGAAATGCTTGGGAATATGTAGCTGGTGCTAGTGAAAAGACTTCAGCAGACTTGAGTGCAGAGGACTTAGCTAAATACAATATGACGGAGAATAAATAATGCCAATGCAAGTTAATATGGATAAAGCTAAAGTCATTACTAAAGACAGACTTAGAGTAGACAGGAAACCTCTCTTAGAAGCACAAGATGTCTTGTTTATGAAAGCACAGGAAGCTGGTTCAGATACATCGGCAATCGTTACAGAGAAGCAGAGGCTACGAGATATAACAGTTCAAGTGGATAGTATGACTACCCTTGACCAACTTAAAGGAGCATCAGTCTAATGGCAATAGTAATTAACGGAAGTGGAACAGTAACTGGCATATCAGTCGGTGGATTGCCAGATGTAATAGTCGATAGTGGAACTCTAGCAACTGATGCAGTTACTATCGCAAAATTAGCAGCCACAGGTACAGCGAGCTCCTCTACATTCCTCAGAGGTGATAATGCTTGGGCAGAAGCTGGAGGCGGTAAATTAGTAGGCTTTAAGTCACAAACTATTGGAAGTTCAAATATATCAACAACATCTTCGACATATGCAGAGGCAGCAGAAATAGCCTATACACCTCAAAGCAGTAGCAGCACAATAATTATGACCTATTTTGGACAGGTTGCATTAGACCAAGGCTCTGCCGAGCATTTATTATTTACAAGATGGAATCGTGATAGTGAAACTTCTTCTACTAATATTCTTTCTACAAATGAATTTGGACATTATGCTGCTGGTGTTCCTAACTGGACTTTGTTCGGTTCAGTAAAAGTTGATGCTAGATATGTTAATACTTCTACGGCTGCTAAAACTTTTAGGTTTTGGTATCGCTCAAGTAATGGTGGAACTATGTTTTTACATCGTTCATTAGATTCAACTGTTAATTATATTACGATTCAAGAATTTGAAGAAAATACATAGAGGTAAATAATATGACTATAGAAATTACAGATGCATTACATTCTTTAACACCTAATGCGGAATGGACAGCAGTAGGTGATGAAATTAATTGGTTAGATGGTTCTCAAACTAAACCTACCCAAGCAGAGTTAGATGCAGAGATTATAAGACTCCAAGCAGTCTATGACTCCCAAGCCTACGCTAGAAATCGCAAAGCAGAATACGACCAACTAAATCAATACGAGATGCAGTTCGATGATAAGGAAAACACTACAACTACTTGGGTTGATAAGATAAACGAAATTAAAGGGAGGCATCCGAAGTGAGTACAATAAAATCATCCGCAGAAAACCTAACGCTTAATGCTGATGGTGCTAATAACGATATTATCTTTCAGAGTAATGGCTCGAATGTAGCCACGCTAGACCAAGCTGGGTTATTAACTGCGACTACCTTTGCTGGTAGTGGTGCTAGTTTAACTGCTCTACCAGCAGCACAATTAACTGGCACTCTTCCAGCTATAAGCGGTGCTAACCTTACTGGTATTTCGGGTAGTAGTGACTATAGACCTAGTGGTAAACCAATAATCATTAATGGTGATATGGCTATTGCACAAAGGTCTACTTCAGTAACAGGTATTGGAAATGGTGATAGTGGTTATCATACAGTAGATAGGTGGAACTGGAATGAGCCTACAGCTGGACACATAACATCAGGTGCTGAATGGACTCAAACTCAAGAAACTCTAACAAGTGGAGCTGCTTGGGAAGATGGGTTTACCAAAGCATTAAAAATGGATTGTACAACTGCTGAAGCTAGTCCAGCTGCTAGTGATGGTAACTTTATACAATATATGATAGAAGGTGCAGATGTAAAAGCATTTAAAAAAGGAACACCAAACGCACAAACATATACAGTATCTTTTTGGGTAAAGGCAACAAAAACTGGAACGAATTGTATTAATCTAGGAGATAGAACTAACGATAGATATATTGCTGCAACATATACTATTAATACAACTAATACTTGGGAAAAGAAAGTCATTAATCTTGCAGCAGATACAACAGGTTCTATTGGTGCTGGTTCATACTATCAAGGAGAGAATGGACAAGGTATGAGGCTTATATTTGGTTTATATGGTGGCTCAGAGTATAGTTCTGGTGGTTCTTTACAAACTTCTTGGGCTTCTTGGACTACAAATAAAAGACTGTTTGGACAAGTTAATAACGCTGACAGTACCTCTAATAACTGGCATATAACTGGAGTTCAATTAGAAGTAGGAACTTATACAGCAGCAACTCTACCGCCTTTCCAACACGAAAGTTTTGGAGATAGTTTAGCTAGATGCAAGAGGTATTATTGGCGTACTGCAACAGGTGAACCTTATAGTGCCCTATCAAGTGGGGTGGTTTATAGCTCAACAGAGGTTATAACATCATTTAGATACCCTGTTTTAATGAGAGGAGTACCAACAATGGCAGCCTCTGGGTCGTTTAGTGTATTGCAAGGTAGTTCAATTACTGGAACGGTGGTTTTTACTCGAATTAATCTAGATTGTGTAAGACTTAATTTAAGTATATCTGGTGGAACTACTGGTAGAGGCGGGGTAATTAGAAACCAGAATGATTCTGCTGCTTACATTAGTGGTGATGCAGAACTTTAACAGGAGATTAATATGATTATTGAGAATGCAAAATACCATAATGCTGATTCAGATACAAATACAGGTATCTTTGCAACAATAGATGGAGTGGGATGTAGTGTTCCTTTAGATGAAAACAACAGACATTATGTAGAAATTCTTAAACAAGTCGCTGATGGTGACATAACAATAGCAGAAGCTGACTAATGGCAATTAAGATAATACTAATACTCTCAGCATTAATAATGGTTGGATGTAGTGTCTTTCCTAGCACTACATCTATAAGTGCAACTACCAAAGCTACTGCTGATGCTGTACCTACAATTAAGGCACAACAGAATTTCAAGTGGAGTAGGTAGTGAAAGACCAGATTGTAATGCTACTTCTAGGCTTACTTATAGCCCTAGGTGGTTGGACAATGACACAAACATTCTCTCTATCAACGACTCAAGCAGTTATTGATGA
>Ga0209337_1000688_pt1 | contig 27266 bp, 27 predicted proteins | sample LinPmetageLP53_FD_184044 | JGI IMG/M metagenome (GOLD analysis project Ga0209337, IMG submission 184044) | Marine viral communities from the Pacific Ocean - LP-53 (SPAdes) (version 2) | ecosystem: Environmental > Aquatic > Marine > Oceanic | place: Pacific Ocean | collected 2010-02-08 | reverse complement strand
CAGCTCCATCATCGGCAGGTGCTCCATCGGCAGCAGGTGCTCCAGCGGCTGCATCAGCAGGTGCGGCAGCAGGTGCGGCAGCAGGTGCGGCAGCAGGTGTTTTTTCACCATCTTTTTTTGCCTTCTGCTCTGCCTTGAGTCTTTTCTTTTCTGCTTCTTGTTCTTCTGGAGATGGTTCTAATGATTTAAGAGCCTCATCTTCCCTTGCAAGCTTTTTATTAAGCTCTTTCATTTGGTCTTTAAGAGCACTACTCTGATTAGGATCATCAGTCATTCCTGTAGTTTTCTTAAGCATTTCTAATTGACCTTTAATTTTTGCAGAAGCCAGATATTTTTTAGTTACTTCGCCCTTGGCTTCAAACTTATCATCAACCAGTGTTTGTAATGCTTTCCTTTGTTCTTTTGCCTGTTTTGCCTTTGACTGTAATTTTTTCTTGGCTTTTGAGTTTTCAGCATTATCTGCGGCAAATTCAATAGCGACTATGTTTAGTTTTATCTTATTAACTTTAGCCTGGGCTTTTTTTGCTTTAGGTCCCCACCAAATCCATTGCATTGCTTTACTTGGAACATCAGATGCCTCTTCAATTACTTCAATTTCATTAAGATCTTCAGTTAATGAATCAAATAACGATTCAAGAGTAGATATAATATAATCGGTTGTTTGAGCTATCGTAGGAGCAGAATTAGCCTCCATCTCCTCCTTGATAATCTCAATAAGTCTTTCTTCTGTAAGTTTCATAATTTAATTATTTTTATTTATAATCTATATATCCATTAAAATTATGACAAAAAAAGAGGAGCCGTTAAGCTCCTCTTTCAATATTATACTAATTTACTATAGATTAGATAGCAAATCCTGTGATATGGAAGTTTGCGTAAGAAGTTTCAGGATGAAATCCTGCATCTACCAGCGCAAATCTAGACTTGATAGCAACTTTAGGAGCCATAGTTCCTTCAGCGATTACCTGCACAGATTCAGCCATTAAGTAGGGCATAAATACAACACCAGCACCGTTACCATCTCCTTTTCTTCCAACTAAGATGTCTTCAGTAGAACCAGTTCCCCAAGCAACAGAAGGGTCAGTGTAAATATTGACTCCAGCTACAGAACCTAAAGGATAAATTCCTCCAGCAACCTGCTTAACCGTATTAGCGATTGGGTTAGGTACAAATCCAGATACAGATTGTATAACTGAAGCGACTCTTGCAGAAACAACACAGAAGTTACCAGCACCTCTACGTCCCTTGTTTGCAATGTAGTTAGCAGCAGCTAAAATCTGAGTTAAGATTCTTCTATGTTGAGAACCTGGAGTTTGTCCACCAAATACAGTAGTTAGATCTAAGTCTAATACACTAGTAGTTGCTGTTAAATATGCGTTAGCATCGCCATGAGCTCTTAATTTCTTAAGAATCAAATTGTTGATAGATTGAGTTATTTCATTAACTAAAACACCTTCAACCTGCTTAACAGCGTCAACTCCAAATTGTTGCAAATCTTGAACCTGCTCTCTAGTAACGGCAGCAGCAGCTTGGAAAGTCTCAGCAGCAACTGTTTTACTGAAAAGAGTTAATCCCATCAATTTGTCAGGAGTAGATTCTCCAGCTTTTCTTGAATAAGGATTTCCTTCGTTATCAGCAGCAGAGAAACCAGCAATGTGGTCTTCAAGTCCAGCAACCAGTCCTACGTTAGTAGCGCCAGTTAAATTAGCATGTGCTTCTGCAGCAAAGTTTAAATCAGTTGCAACAGTCGCAGCAGCGATATCTCCAGTTAATTCAAATATATGTTTACCATCGATTCTAGAAGTACCAAGATATGTATATCCTGTAGAAGTTACGTCTGAATCATCAGCATCAGCATTTAATCTCCATTCCAGTACTGTGTTGATAGCAAGGTCTGTAATCGCTTGTCCAGTATTATTAGCAACCATTGTGAATGTAGCATTACCGTCATGTGAAGCGTATTCATAAGCAACTTCATTAGCAGCTCCAGCTATAAAGCCCGTAGCAGGCCAGTTAGCCAGTTGATTAGCACCTACAGTAATTACCTTATTTCCAGTCGGTATAACACCTACAGTTGCAGCAAAATCTTGAGCACCTTCAGTAGCAGCAGCTAAGTCTTTATCAGCTGATGCAAGATAAGTAGCTAAATTGCTATCGTCGACTCCAGTAAGAGTACATTTTACGTATGTTGGTGCAGGTTTGCCAGTTGTAGTACCACCTTGGTAAGTAAAGTCTAGGTAAGACAGCAATCCCATTGGTCCAGCCATAGGTACAACAGGTACCAAGTCTAAAGCAATAGTTTGAGCAGCAACCTGCATTGCCAAAGGCAATAATGAAGGTACTTTGTCTCCAGAACCTTTAGTTCCAGTTGAAGAGCCAGTGTTTCCTAAGTTTCCAGTTGGAGCAGAAGCAGCACCCATTCCCATAAGGTTCATTGTTGGGTTCAAGGACATGATATTCGCATCCTCATATAGTTTATGGTTGTGACATAGCGTCGCCATCCATCCTAATTTTGCTGATTCAGTAATACCTGTAGCAGACTCGATGATCGGGCTCCAAGTGTCTCTGATTTCAGCTTCGTTAATTAAATCCATTTTTATTTGATTTATTTTTGTTTGTTTCGATTATGCAACATGCTTTTTCTTCTTGCATGTTAATCGATTAGTTAATTATATATCTAAGTTTTTTTAGTTTTTTGAAAAAACCGAAAATAGAACAAAAAAAGAGGAGCCGTTAAGCTCCTCTTTCAATATTATACTAATTACTATAGATTACAGTACAAAGTTCTTAAGTGTAAATCTTGCGTAAGCAGTTTCAGGATGATGTCCTGCATCTACTAATGCAAATCTAGACTTGATAGCAACTTTAGGAGCCATAGTTCCTTCAGCAATTGTCTGTACAGATTCAGCCATTAAGTAGGGCATAAATACAACTCCAGCACCGTTACCATCTCCCTTTCTTCCGACTAAGACGTCTTCATGGATTGTTGTTGTAGTACCATCAGTACCACCAGAACCCCAAAGAACATTAGGGTCAGTGTAAACATTAACTCCAGCAACAGAACCTAAAGGATAAATACCTCCAGCTACTTGTGAAACTGTGTTAGCGATTGGGTTTGGTACAAATCCAGATACAGATTGGATAGCAGATGCACATCTTGCAGAAACAACACAGAAGTTACCAGCACCTCTACGTCCCTTGTTTGCAATAAAGTTAGCAGCAGCTAAAATCTGAGTTAAGATTCTTCTATGTTGAGAACCAGGAGTAGATCCACCGCCCGGTGTAGTATTAAGATCTACGTCTAATACACCATCTTCTGCAGTTGTTTTAGTACAGTTAGAATCACCATGAGCTCTTAATTTCTTAAGAATTAAAGCATTAATAGATTGAGTTAATTCATTAACCAAAACACTTTCAACTTGAGCAACTGCATCAACGCCGAATTGTTTTAAGTCTTGAACCTGCTCTCTAGTAACTGCAGCAGCAGCTTGGAAAGTCTCAGCAGCAACTGTTTTACTATAAAGCGTTAAACCCATCAATTTGTCAGGAGTAGATTCTCCAGCTTCTCTTGAATAAGGGTTTCCAGCATCATCAGCAGCAGAGAAACCAGCAATGTGATCCTCTAATCCTTTAACTAATTCAACAGAACCAACAGTTACTGCACGAGCAGGAGATTGAGCAGCTGCAGCGATAATAACATCATCTTCTACATTAGTAGCCGTACCTGATACATTATTAAGCGGCTCATAGATTGATTTACCATCAATTCTAGAAGTACCTATGTATTTATATCCAGCATAGTTACCAGAACCACCTCCTAGAGAAGCAGTAATATTTGCAGAAGTTCCACTCTCAGTCAACTTAATATAAATTGGCGAAATAGCACCAGTTGTTCCATCTTCAACTCTACCACCTTGGTAAGTAAAGTCTAGGTAAGACAGCAATCCCATTGGTCCAGCCATAGGTACAACAGGTACCAAGTCTAAAGCAATAGTTTGAGCAGCAACCTGCATTGCCAAAGGCAATAATGAAGGTACTTTGTCTCCAGAACCTTTAGTTCCAGTTGAAGAGCCAGTGTTTCCTAAGTTTCCAGTTGGAGCAGAAGCAGCACCCATTCCCATAAGGTTCATTGTTGGGTTCAAGGACATGATGTTCGCATCCTCGTATAGTTTATGGTTGTGACATAGTGTCGACATCCATCCTAATTTTGCTGATTCAGTAATACCTGTCGCAGATTCGATGATCGGTGACCATGTATCTCTAATCTCAGCTTCGTTAATTAAATCCATTTTTATTTGATTTATTTTTGTTTGTTTTCGATTTTTCAACAAGTTTTTTCTTCTTACTTGTCAATCGATTAGTTTATTATATATCTTGCTTTATTTATGAATTTTTAGATTTTTCACAAAAAAAGAGGAGCCAAAGCTCCTCTCTAATATTATATAGTATTTATATTACTTTTTGAATTGCTTAGCAATTGCAGTTTTCATATCTTCTAGGTCATACGGTAGGCTAGAAGCAGCTTTCGCAGACATATGGATGTTTGATTCGTTCATTGAACTAACCTCCATAGGTATTGAAGTCTCTCTCATATCTCTTGTTTGCCAAAATGTTTTAACCTCATATTTACTATTAGTATTATGGAATTTAGATTGTGCAATCAATGAAGATCTTTTACCTTCAGATAATTTATCCCAAGTTTCTTTATATTCATCAGGCATTAAAGCAACAACTGGAAGATCAGATTCCTGAACCTGTGTAAGCGCGTCGTTCCATAAAGAAACAATTTGTCCTTCAGATAAGAATCCTTGTTTTTCAACTACCTTTAATACAGTAGCTTTATCATCTTCGTTTAATGCTTTAAAATCATTTTTAACTGATTCAGATACAAAATTGAAAAATCCAGGGTCTGTAGATGGCTTTCTATTAGAGGCCTCTATAATATCCTTTAGTCTTGAATGAACATCATCCTGGTAGTTTGAAACAGCCATTTCAGATTCAGATACGATTTCAAGTTCGATCTCTTCAACAACCTCTTTTCCAGCTCCATCGATTTCTTTAGTAGCATCGCCTTCAAGCTCTTTAGATTTGTCTGTTGGAGTTTCATCAACAGATTTACCATCAAATTCAGTAGGAATAGTTTTATCAGTTGAATCATCTTCATCCTCGATTTCATCAAGCTCTTTACCGTTACCGTCTTCATCTTTAGTTTTTTCAACACCTTCAGCTACTTCCTTTCCAGCTCCATCGATTTCTTTAGTAGCATCGCCTTCAAGCTCTTTAGATTTATCTTCTGGAGTTTCATCAACTTTTTTACCATCAAATTCAGTAGGTTCAGTTACGTCCTTTGCATCGTTTTCAGCTTCAATATCTTCAGCTTCTTTACCATTACCGTCTTTGTCTTTAGTTTCTTCAACACCTTCGGTAGCGATTTCAACTTCAACATCGTCAACAACTTCTGGCTCATTATCGTCGTCATCGTCAGCTTCTTCAGCTTCTTCTACTTTGTATGTTTTACCTTCAAATTCGAATTCTTTTTCACCAGCTTCTTTAGCCTTTCTAACAGCATCACCAAATGCGTTCCCTTCTCTGATTTTTGCCTCTTCAGCGAGAGCCTCTTCTTCAGTTACAATTTCAAGGTCTAAAGATTCTTCAATATCTTCAACCTCTTCAGAGTCTTCAACAATTAGATTAGTATTAACAGTTTCAGCAACATATTCAGTATATGCTGTGATTTGGTCCATTCTTTCGTTTAGGCCAGTTACGGTTTCTACGCTTTCGTTAAAAGATTCAGCTAAATAGTTAGTGTATTCTTTAATACCGTTCACGCCCTCTGCTGCATGTTCCGCGTACGATATACTATTATCTAGCGTTTCAGCTAAATAGTTAGTGTATTCTTTGATTTTTTGTAGTTCTTCAGATTTTACGCCGGATTCTTTATTCTCAGTTAAAGAGTTTATTGATTCCTTTAGCGACTTAATCTCCCCTGCTAGATAGTGAGAATATTTATTAAAATCCTCAACACTAACTACTTTTGAGTTTTCTTCGTTTATTAACATTATTTCAGTTTTATTATTTTCTATGTTATCTTTAATTAATTCTGTTGTGCCGAGCATCTCATAAATCTGGATGTCTGAATCATCAGAAATTCCAAAAGATTCATTAACCCTTGATAATTCAGCATTTGCAAATCCAGGATCTGCTACTAAATCATAAGTAAAAAGCTGCTTAATCTTAACTTTACCATTAGATTCAACAGCTCCGGCTGCTCTAGATGAAATTTGTAAAGGGACTCCAGCGTCGACTAATGCTTTAGCTTGTTTTCCAGCTTCAGTATCTAAAAGTCTAATTCGACCCCTAACCTGTTTTGTCTTTTCGTCGTATGTTAGCTCTTCAATTATATGAGAAACATTCTTAAGAGATATTTCAAAGTTTGCTGGATGGTCTAATTCACCTAAAAGCTTAGATGATTTAATTTTATCCTGCAATGCTTTAATTTGCGGTACGTATTCACTTTCAGTATAAATTCTGTTATTCTTGTTCTTAACATCGATTTCTCCGAAAATACCCTGCAGGACATACTGCCCTGTGGTTTCTTTGTTTAATTCAAGATTGCCGGAAGACCTTTCAAGAATAAGTAGATTTTTTTTAATCATTATGTGATTTATTTTGTGTTTGTTTATATATCTCAGTTAAAAATGGGTTTTTTAATATTTTTAAATATCTAAATCTAATTCATCTTCTTCTTCTCCGCCGCCTTTTTTCTCTGCTTCTTCCTCTTCAGCGTCTTTTGCGTTTTCTTCTTCAGCGTATCCGTTATAAAATGCAACTAATTTAGATAATTCAGCAGTTGTGAATACCCCATTACCATAACTGTCGTAGAAGTAATCTTTAAATTCGCCTTCAGTTTCTGAAGATTTTATTGCGCCAAGAATCTCAGCACCTTTAAGTTCTCTATCTAACTTAGCGATATAAACGTTATCTATTGTTACCTTAGAGTCCTGTCCTGTTACCGCATCTTCTTCGACGCCTCCAAATTCTTTATATGTTTTAATGTGTTTCATAGTTTTTTATTTATTTTACATTGCCATTGGGTCAACTTCTGGTTCTTCAGCATCGACTGCAGCTTGTCTAGCTCTATATGCTAAATTAGCCTCTTTATCATCTGGTGTAAGTTTCAAGTATCTATCAACTAAGAATTCCATATCAAAGTAAGGGTTTTCTTCCATAGTTAATGGGTCAACTTTCATTAATGAATCCTGCATAGCACCTACAAAGTCTAACCTTCTCTCCATTATCTCCATTTGCTTTAATTCAGCAAACATATTTTCTTCATTAAATTCTAATGCTATTTGTGTTTTGAATTGTGGGTCTTGTTCAAACTCAGGAAATTTCAAGCACATTTGAAGCCATAGTGGTTTTATCAAAACTTCTTGGAATGAAGATCTAAGTCTCTTAACAAACTTAGAGAATTTAATCTCGTCTCTAATCATTCCATCTGCGGCCATGTTAAAGTCATCTCCTCCATCCTCATACATAAATCTACTGTAAGGAATTTTAGAAACCTGCTTTAATTTATCAGAGAAATACTTTAGTGCCTCTGTGTCAGATAATTCTGGACCTTCAGAACTTAATGTTTCAATTTCTGGAGAATCTCCATCTTTACTAGGTAACCAATACTCTTTATTAAATTGTAGCATTGGTTTTCCATTAGTCTCTAATGAAGCTGATTCCCAATCAAAGTCTACCACTTCCTTATAATTGCTCATAAGTTGTGCAAGCGATTGTTTTGCCCTTGTCTTAGATTTACCTCCGACTGGAATAACAAATTTCATTCTATAAGATGAGTTTGTTACGGCCCAAATTACTCTAGTATGTTCCATAATTCTTAACAAATTAAATGAACGTACCAATCTTTCTAAATAACTTACTCTTGATGCTGTAGTTATAGAACTATATGAAATATAAACTATTTGAGAATCATATAATGTTCTCTCTTTTTGCGGATCGTCTTTGAACTGAGTCCATACTTTTTTACCATCATCCATATTTAACCCTGGAATCAGGGTTACCGGATCAATTTCTTTAAAACCAATAATTTCTTTTTGGTCAGGACTATAAATAATCTCAAATGCTAAATAACCATCAATTAGCCATTTTCTAAAGTAATACCAAACCGACTGATCTGATGCAAATCCAAAATATTGATAGATTTGTCTATATGCTTTTTGCATGTATGAATTAACGTCTTCGCTAATGTCCATGCCTATAATTTCAGGAATTGCGATAAAGTTTTTATTGTCATATACAATAGCCTCATCGCAAAGAATATCGAGAATATCTTCAATCTCGTCATATGTAGAAAAGTTTCTTAACTCCTCTCTTTTACCAACATAATTTTGGTCGAAGAATGGTATGTTTTTACGAAGTGATACATCTGCCATAGAAAGAGCTGCAAAGGTATCATACATGTTATCAGGGTCTGCACCCATCATGTTACCCATGTTTAAGTGTCCATATCCTAATGCATCCTCCATAGGACCAATAGACTGAGACTGCCTAAGTACCATGTCATCATAGTACATGCCAAATGTGGATAACTTCTTTAAAGTACTCCCTAAGGTAAACGGTGTTTTAGCCGCTCCTCTATTATCTCTATTTACAAATCCTGCCATTTTAGTTTTATTTTCTTTATTATATATCTCAATTTCTCATGTACTCTGTATGTAATAGCCTGACCATTCTGACAGTAGCTCCATTAAGTTCTATTAAATTAGCTAATGCTATTTTAGGCCATGATTCGTGCTCTATTACTGCTTGACTTCTTTTTCTACTCGGTATGTATTGCCGAATCGCAAAACCAAATCCATATCTGTCTAAATAAACCTTAATACCTTCGTATGTTATTCTCTGTGGATGTCCGCTAACTGCATCGTAGACGTCATCCAGTAATATCTCTTTGATTCTAATTGGTAAAAGGTTTAGATTTACACCCATATCGTTTTTGTTCTTAGAATCTAACGCAAGTACAACGGGATGCGCATCAAACCATGGTAGGTTCTCTGTTATGGGATCTCTATATTCAAAGCTATAAATCTTACCAGGTAAGAATCGTTCCCTTATGTTTTTAACCTCAGTTACCTTTCTGTCGCCTCTGCCATTCTCATACCATTCATCTGCAAAAGACCTTGCAGCCCTTTTACTTCCATGTGTCTTAATTAACTTTCTTATTTCGGACTTAACGTAACCCATTTCCTATTGTATCTTCTGTTAAAACTATAAAGTCCCAATTTCGGCCTTCACAGTATTCTTTTGCTGCTCTATATTTATCCATATTTTTTACATAAGCCTCTGCAAGAAACTTATAAGATTCTATTGCTTTTCGCGAAGTTTTCTTTGGCATTGCTGGTTTTTGAATCTGAGCCTTTGGTTTAATCTCAACTAAAAACTCTTTAAAGGTTCCGTCTCCTTGATCTGCTTTAAAATAAAAGTCTGGATAATATTTATGGGCTCTGCCATCCTTTCTTGAGATATAATATAAAAAAAGGGGTTCGCTAGCCCATCCTAAAACCTTTTCATTATTATCACACCAAACCATGAACTTATATTCCCATGAGCTCCTAAATATAATATCCCCAGTTCCTATATACTTTTTAGGACACTGTGGTTTAAAATAGCCTTGCTTATATGTAGACTTTTTACTTGGTTTGTTGTTTTTGATAGACATTAAATAGAATAAATGCCTGTCTGGCTTTCACTATTTCCGTTGTGGTTAGTCATAGATAAGGTACCTTTATACTTTTTAGGATGGATTTTATTCCAACCTTTAGCATATCCTCTTTTAGCAATCTCTGTAAAATAAGCAAAAGCATTTGGATATATTGGGTTAAAGTTTCTCCAATATTTAAGTAGGTCTAATATTGCGAATTGAAGGCAGTCGTTTCTATCATCTTCTGAAACATATTTCATTTTGTTAATTGCCCGCTCTGCTATAAGGATTAACATCTTCTCGGCCTCTTTTGTTAAAACATCTTGATCCTTTGATAAAACCATTTGGTCATATAGGTCTCTGTTGTTTAAATAATTCTTTGATTTTCTACGTTTCTTAGCCATTATATGTGTTGTTTAGTATTTATATAGTAATACTACAAAATGTTTATGATGAATCCCTTGACAAGATTTCCTTTTCCCAAAAATCAATCTCAGTAGCCAGCAAGTTATCTGCCCTTTTAAGAAGTGCTGACATTGTAAAATCATGCGGTATTTCATTTCTCAAATCTTTAAGAAACATTATATTATCGTGGCATTCCTTAAGACTTCTACCTTCTTTATTATAAGTTTTCATTTTTTACATCATCTTTGTTTACTGCAATTAAGCCATGCTGCATACCATTTCCAAATAGTTGACTGCTTTCAGATACTGATTCTAGTGCACCGCTAATACTGGTGCCTGTACCATCATCAACCCCAGTACCTATACTTCCTACTATTGTTTGATTACCTGCATGGTTATGCATTCTAGTATTTGAGTGTAGTTCAGATAAGTCGTCGAACGATGGAATATGGGAAAGTACCTCTATTGAGAAGTTTGCTTTATATTGTTCTTTATCCTCAAACGTAAAATCAATAGCTCTAACTACGTCGTAATCCTCTGGCATACTATACTGTGCAGGTAGTCTAAAAATTCCATCGTTTAGATGACCTACCTCAACGCTGTAAGAATTAGACTTGTATAATGTTTTTATTAAGGACTCAGACATCTTTAATGCGTCTAGCATTGACGATACTAATATCTCAATGTCAAAAGACAATGTTATTGGAACCATTACAAATTCTGATGTATAGTTCTGTAATTTACCAGTGGCATCTAATTTAGAATATTCTCCACGAATACCTCTATTTACTAACTTAGCAGAGTCTATTGAAAAACTGGTAAGGTTTGCAACTCCTCTTGGTACTGCGTCATAATTACCATCAGCAAAGTCAGCAGATGGGTCGCATCCAACCCCTCCTGGATGTTTAAACAAGAAATTATCTCTTAGAAATTCATCATCACCTGAAATTGAATAGTAAAATGGCACATCAACAGAAATTCTTTCAGTTTCACTTATCTGTCGCTTGATATAAATTTTGTTGTTTAGATCAGCTAACAGCCCAACTATAATATGTCTTATAACGCTGTCGTCTGAATTATACTTTAAATTATATGTTGCCATGTTTTATTCTATGATTTCGATATCGAGCTTAGAAAACCCGTTCTCTTTATATATCTGAATCTTTTTGTCAAACAATTCTCTTGGTAGTTCTGTATGATTTATTACGAATGTATTTATATTGTTCTCTCTAATGACTGTACCTAAAATCTTAACGATATTATGAATACCATCCGCGTCGATAGAGCTTAGTAGCTCGTCTAAGAATAGAAGATTTAACTGTGGAAACCTTAACTTTAATAATTTTATAAGTGCTATAATAACTACAAAGTCTGCCTTCTTACGTTCACCTGTTGAAAGAGTCATTGGATTGATTTCTTCTCCTAGATGATGGACAATACAATCAAACTTCTCATTAAATCTTACCTGAAAATGTAGATGCATTGTTGTCAACATTGCAGCTATATTAGTATTTAGAACTGGTATAATAGATTTAACTGCCATGTTTTTTATACCATCTTCTCCTAAAATATCTTCGACAACGTCTAAAAATGAAAAGTCTGCATTAAGCTCATCTCTCTCAACAGACTTTGATTCAGATTTCTCTTCAAACTCCTCAATGATTTGATTCAGATGTTTAAAATTCTTTGAAGTATCTGTCGTTTTAATAGAAAGAATCTCCTTTTTAAACCCCTCAATTTGAGAGTTTATAGAAGAAACTTTAATATTTACCATACCACTCTTTTCTCTAAGTGATTTTATTTGAGTTTTTATCTCATCTACCCTTGACTGAGCCTGCTCAATTTCGCTTGGTAGCCGTTCAACCTCTCCTAAAAGGATGTTTTGTCTACCTATATGGAAATCAGTATCTAATTCGCTTTCGCATGTTGGGCATATATTATTTTCATATAATTTTACCTGTTTCTTTAAGTTCTTTAACTTAAACGAAAGACTATTAAGTTCATTTTGGTCCTCTGTCAGCTGAGTTGAAGATTCAGTAAGTTTACCCGTGATCGTCACTTTAGCATCATTTAGTTTTATTCTTTGTTCTGCTAAACTAATTAAAGTTTCTTTAAGCTCTTGAATCTTTTCTTTGTTCTTTTCATTTGATTCATTTTTTAGCTCATTAAGTTTAATATTAACTGAAACTATGTTTTCATTTATTTGAATTAGCTCAGCATCAAATGTTGCAATGTCTGACTTAATAATCTTTCTCTCATCTTTCAACGCGTTTTGCATATCATTTAAGATTGAAAAGCCAAACATCTTATCTATAATTCTTTTCTTATCATAGTTGGACATTGTTAAGAATGACTTAAAATCATTTACGGATAATATGATAATGTTTTTAAACACATGATATGGTATACCATAAATCTCCTCTTCTAAATACTCTTGAACTGATTTTTTACCAGCCTTGTCAAATTCTACGCCATTTAGTTTTACTTCAAATTTACCTGGAGTTAAACCTCTTTCAATTTCTACAGTAGTTCCTTTACAAAGTAGTTTAATCTTTACGACAAGCTCTTTATTAATTCTATTAGGAAGGTCTCCTAATTTTACACTTTCTACTTTACCGTAAAGAGCATAGACTATCGCATTTGCAATAGTAGTCTTACCGTGTCCGTTCTTTCCTAACGTTAATATAAGTTCTGCTGCATCCTCGTTTAACTCAATTCTCTGAGGACTGTTGCCATAGCTTGCAAAATTCTTAAATTCAATGTATTCTATCTTCATTCTTCGTCTGGATTAAAATTATAAACGCATAAGCTATGCAAAGTATTCAACTTATCTCCTATCCTTTTTTTAGTAGCCTCATCATGCGTACTATTATCTAAGTAAACTTTAATAAGACTTGCAACATCATAATCTTTATATAAATCTTCATCATTTATATCTGACATCTCAATATCAGCCAAAGACTCTTGCTCATAAATCGTAGGTTCTAATCTCCTACTGATACCTTGAACTTTATTTATAAGTTTAGATAATGCCGATGTCGTTGCAATATAAGATGGCACGTATAAATCTACAAAGTTACCTTCTATTGCGTCTCTAAACTCACCTAAAGTCATATCGTATATCTTGGTTAAGAAGAACTTTGCGAACTTTGGTGATATATTGTTTTCTATAAAAGTCTCTGACATGTCTTTTAAATCAACCATATCAAATCCTTTTGTATTATCTATGTCGCTTCTTGTTAATTCGTAGGGAGTACCAACAAGTCTTAAAACTCCTTTATTTTGTCTATAATGTATATGTCCACTATATACTGCATCAAAATTCCTGTATGCATTTATATCTGTTCCATGTATATTTTTAACTTTAGAATTCAAAGCCACTCCCATAACCTCTGAATGACAAAACACAATGTTTGCATCAGGATACTCAGCTAAAGTTTCAGCCTCATGTTCTGGTCCAGTTCTCCATGGCATTAATAAAACCTTCTTACCTCCCCAAACAAAAGACTTAGGTTCTTTATAGATATTTACATTTGGGATCCATTTCAATGAATCAATAGAAGTAACCTCGTTAGATTTCTTAGCCCATATATCATGGTTACCTGCAATTATATGAGTTGGTAAAATCTCTCCTAGTCTTTCAAATAAATCTATAGCATAGTGAAGTACTTTAAGATTAATACTTTGTCTATTATCAAAGGCATCTCCGACCTGAACCAAAATATCTCCTTCTCTGACATTGGCTTTTATGTGCGGTATGAATTGCTTTTCGTAAAAGTCTTTTTGAATTTGAAGCCATTCCATAGAATTTGAACGTACTCCAAGATGCATATCTCCTAAAATCCAAATACGCTTAACTTCCTTATTAAGTGTTTTTGCATCTATCATTAGAACAATCTATTTATATTTCGTTTTCCAAGAACTCCTGTTGACTTATCAAGTTCAGTTATTAAATCCTCCTTAAATTTATTGCCAAGAGACGAATAAAACTTTGTTGGGTTTATATTAAAATAGTCACAAAGTACTGAGAACACTGTAATCATTGAGTGTTTTCTACATAGTGAATCATTCATAAAATCATAAACATCGTTTATATCGATCTTCTTGAGTTTTGCCGTTTGGTTAAATTCATCAAGCACATTAAACTTCTTAAACTTTGAATTTGAAACCAACTCATGAACCTTATTCATGATTATATCTTCCTCGATTTTGTCCTCTTCATCCCTGTTATCAGTAAACGCAGGTGCTACCTCAAATGACATTGTAGGGTCGAACTCATGCTCTTGCTCTTCGAATTTGTTATCGAATATCTTATCTCTTTTAGTTCTTCCGCTCATTATAGTTCGTGTATATTTGATGACGATACTTCGTCGGTTTCTGTTAATTTCATATAAGAGTAATTTATTTCTAACTTACACTTGTTTCCTTTTCCTTCTCCATCTCTAATCTTTAGTATCTTTAACCAATATTCATAGTTGGCTCTCATTATATCGTCTTGTATGATACCTAACATCACATCAGCAGTGTGCGAAAGTCCTGCAGATTCTGCAATATCTCCAAGTCCAATATCACTTGAGTTATAATTATTTCTGTTAATTTGAGTAGCAGTGACAATTAACCAACCGTTACGAATACCCATTGCTCTTAAATCCTCTGCAATTTGTTTAATCTTCATATAGGTATTCTCAGTGTTGAGGTTCCTATAATTTGCTAAAATGTTAATATAATCAATAACGACAGCTCCAAGTTTTATCTTCTTTTCCTCTTCAATTTGCTTTAAATGTATTTCAATATCTGGTACGGTTGCTTGAGAAGTTGGAAACTGCTTGACGAATAACTGTCCAGGTGGGGTGAAGCCATCACCAACATTCTCTAACTTTCTTTTGATTAAATCCTTGTTTTGAGCTTTTGTATCATATTCACTGATTGGAATATTTAATAAATTTGCTCCGATCCGTTTCATAAATTTATGAGCTGACATTTCTGCAGTTACGACAGCGGTGTTTGTTCCCATTTTAACAAAATTAGCTGCATCATTCGCTAAGTAAATTGACTTACCAATATTTTGCTCTCCTACATAGACTACTAATGTACCATCCTTGTCATAGCCTCCGCTTAAATATCTATCTAAGAAGTTATATCCTGTAGATATTTTTACAGCATCTTCTTGGTAGTGGTCACTTGGATTAAAAAACTCTAGACCTATATCGCTATTAAATGAAATAGAGTTCCTGTCGTTGATTAACGATTTTACTTTGTTAATTATACTATCCGTATTATCCGGTGTCACCTCTGTTGTCTTGATGTACTCTATGGTATCAACCAGCGTTGTGTCGAAGTTCCTCCATTTTATCCAACTTTCAGTTGTAGTATGTAACCAATCTTCGTCATATTGGGAAAGATCTGTTGTGTATATTATATCAATAAGGTCGTCATCTACTTTAGAACCAATCTTACTATTAGAAACTAAAAGCTTCATTTGCTCCACTTTAGGAGTCTCATGAAACTTCTCATGGAATTTAACTGAAAGCTGATGAAGTACATCAATCTCGTCAGACGTATAAAATCCTTTTTGTATTGTTCCTAAGTATTTTGGTTTAAGTAGCGATAACTTAAAGAATACCTTTTCAAAGTCTTTTCCGAATTGCATTTATTTTTATATGAATGGGTTAATTAGTATCTTATAAGATTCCTTACCTATTGTTTCATTAATAGGTTTAAAATATCCTTTCAAAATACCGTCATTGATACCTGAAACTATTTGAGAATCTCTTCCTTTTGCTTGATAGTCGGTCAATGCATTTTTAGTAAAAGTTTCCTTTTGTCTGTCTGGCTGATGCGTTGCCTTTGAAATAAATATATAAAGAATATCAAGAGCAGTTGGAAAATCCTCTGAATTCTCTTGAATTCCTAATATATATTTAATTGGTAACTTATTCTCATCAATCTTGTTGATATTTACACTACTCATCTTCGCTTAAAATATCTTCTAAGACCTCGTCAGTAGAATCAACATTGTAATTAAACAATGGATATATCTCCTTGTTTATCTTTTTAAGAACCTCTTCAGTAAATACCTCTTCAGTAAAGAAATCTTTATTCTTAACTGGTTTATCTAAGTGCTTGCATATCCAAGTTCTTGCCGTTGCTTTCTCTGTCTTAACTCCTTTTTCAATAGTTCCTCTAGCAATACCACAAGTATCCCAACTAACATATTGTTCTAGACCGACAAACTTATTCATACCTTCAGTAAAATGCAGATGAAATTTAATTGGATGAGGTCTTGCAAATCTATTTTTATCTGGTTTTGCAGTTACTATAATTCCAACTTTATCAGCTCCATCTTTTAATTGAGCCCTGTTCAACATTAATACTACTGATGCAGCATATGCAGGTCCAGTACCTCCACCAGCAATACTCATTGGAATAAAACTTTGAGATTGATATGTATGATTCGTAAATAAGAATGGAATCTTTAGATCTGCTAATGGTGTCATTATGATTCTAAAGATTGACTTTAAAATCTTTGCTCTTGTCATATCAGCTTTTCCAGATCCAGATGCTGCATCTTCAATTTCCTTTGCAGTCGCTAAGTTTCCAGCAGAATCTAATATAATCATTAGTTTAGGTACCTCTCCTCCATCTCTTTTAACATCCTGTAGTTTACGAGTAATTGTAGTAATAGATGTTCTAAAATCTTGTACAGTATTCATTGGTTGATAATTCACCTTTGATGTATCAATACCAAATTTATGCATCTGATCCTTATCAACGGCAGCTTCAGAATCATAAAAGATTATACTGTATCCCATTTCAATGGCTTCTCTCATTGAGTTTAATACCAAGAATGTTTTACCGGTTCCAGATGGTCCTGCAATAGAACAACTTCTATTATTTGGCCAACCCCTAAACAAATCGCCAGATACACATGCATTTAAATGATAATTACCGGTATTAATCCACTCTGTAACCTCTGAGAAGTTTGATTGGTCCATCACAGAACCCATTGGGTTCATTGTAGCTAATTCTTTGTTTAGGTCTGCGAATGAAAAGTCTTTATTTTTCTTTGCCATTATTCAATACTTTATTTTCGTTTATTCTTATTTGTTCAAGTTCTTCTATAGTTTCAGATATTCGTTTTTCAATATCTGCCATCTCTGCTTGAAGGTTAGTTAGTTTCGTATGAACCGCCTCATATTTAGAAATATATGCCTTTTGTTCTTTATTTAGTTTATTAAAATCTATGTTCATAGCGTAGTATCTTCTCGTTTAGTGGTCGCTTCAAATGATTCAGTATTGAAAATATGGTTCGCGTCATATTCTTCCATAGTTTCAAGTGCTTTTACTTCTTGTAAAAGTTTTCTAACTGTAACTCCTAAAAGGGAATCATCTTTTGTTTGTGATGCTACATTTTTAACTGCATCTAAGAAATTGTGTGTGGTCATATAATTTTTGTTTGATATTATATAGTAGATATTCTATTTGTTTCACCAAAAAAACCAGGATGGTTAGTCCTGGTTTATCTTTAAAATAGTGATGTAGAATATATTAGGTTTCGATTCAGTGTTTGAAGACCTAATACAATAAGTATTCTATTTATTGGGTCAATAACACTCTTTTCAAATTGAATCTCATAATCAACTGGAGGGGCAAATTCATAAGGATGTTCTCCAGATTGATAAGCAAACAGATCCGATATGTTATGGTTTGTATGGTAGATCTTAAGCTTCTCACCATTTGAGTTTAACTTGTATTTTGATTTGTATTTTGGATTATTATTCAATAGGTAATTATAGAAACCAGCTGCTCTAACATTTGCAGGACATTTCAAAGCTAATTGAAGTTGGTCTGTGTCGTCAATAACATACTTGTTTATATTATTAGTTCTTCTATTAAAACAAACATCATCAATATCTGCTAACTTAAATTCTTTTTTAGACTTCTTTAAGAACTCTACAAGTTTTGCTATTGTAGATGCTGTAGGTTTTTCTGAAAGTAATATTTCAACTGCTTTTGTTAATTGTTTTCTTGCTACAGCTGGCGTAGAACTTTGAATAATGTCGAAGCCAACTGTTTTAATTTTACTTAAAGAATCGAATCTATCATCCTCATCTAACATATCGAACCATGCTATATCCTGTAGATACTTCTTCTTAGATAGCCAAATTCCACTATATGATATTGTTTCAAGGTCAAAGAATAAATGGTTTGCCGTGTTTAAGTCAGTTGAGTATTTTTCCATTGAATTTTGAATAAATCCAGTCAACCTAATCTTATACAGTTGCATTATAAAATGGTCGATCGTGATCTTATCTCCTAACCATTCAATAGATTCATACATCTCTTCAAACTGAACATAACATGAATCTGTATCTATATAAATTACTGAAGGCTTCTTTACTTGCGTAACTTTAATATTAAAGTGTTCATGTACTTTAACATCTTTATGCCATAATTTATTAAAATACAGATTCAGTCGTTCTTCAGAATATAGAATCGCTCCTTGCCCTTGCAGTGTTATAGATTCTGCTATGTCAATATTAAAGAAATGAAACCACTTGTTTCCAAACGCACCATAAATAGAGTTAAGCGTAACTTTTACTGCTTGCTCATATGCTGTATATTTCCTTGATAAAGAGTCATAGTGTTCTGATAATACAATAGCCTCTTCCTTTGTAAGCGAACTTACGTCCTTCTCAATTAGCGTATCTACGTTCATATATTAAGCGCTTTGACAAGTTGCAATCGTCAATAGCGTTTCAGAGTCGTTTGATTTCATAACAACTCTGTTGCTTAACACATGTGCTGTGTAATCTTCTTTGTCTAAAAGGTTTAAATACTTTTTGAACAGGGTAACATCTCCGCTATCGTCACCATTTGCTTTCGGAGTAACAAGCATATTGTAAGTTTTACCTTTAAGTCTTACGCCATCTTTATTTCTTTTAATAGAGAACGTCTCATCTTTGTCAAGGCCAAACAGCGACTTAACCTTAGAAATATTAGAGTAATCAAAATCAAAATCAAAGTTAGCTCCATCAACATTAAATATTGAAGAGATTTGAGCATCTGTTAAATCTTTGTACCCTAATGAAGGTTCAGAACATGCTAGTGTAATCTCTAATTCGTTACTGAAGATTTTTAAACTGGTTGCTACACAATCTGTATCATTTTCAATAAAATCAAATTCACCTTTAACAGATTCTCCATCAAATTGCTTAAACGCATCAATTAATCGAGTAGCATCAAAGAATGCAATTTTCAAATCCTTATCTGTTGTAATCTCTCCGTCTTGGATTTGGAAGATTTCAGACAATGGAAGTCTATTGTGTTTTACGGCATCTCTTTGCGGTAAATAAGCCGAAGCCTCTACTACATCATCTTTGATTTTAAAGTATACGAACGAATCGATAACTTTTAATCTATTGATAAAATTTACAAATTGTCCTTGATTTACTTTACTAATGTTTACTTTCATTTTTATTGTTTTTATTTATATTATATAGAGTTATCTTAACTTGTTTATTAAAATAACTGGTCTGTGTTTAAGTTGTTTGCAAAGAAACGTTCCATTAAATCTCCACCAGCTCTAGCTACTCTTCTTCTTGAAATTAAGTGCGGATTTGCTCTAAGTCTGTAGTATACTCCATACTGGCATAAACCAACCTCACAACCATATGTCTTTAATTCATTTTGCTCATCTGTTAATATTCTTTTGCCATTCACCTCGACATTATGAGTTGACTCGTGTAAAAATATATCGCCAATAAGATCTACGTAATTCTCCCTAAACCAAATGACTCTATCTCCATAAGGTATTCTACAATCTTCTCCAAATAATAAATCTAATGTTAGTCTAGCTCCTGGACCAGGCACACAAAATCTTTCATCGTGATTGGCGTTGATTGCAGGATTCACTGAATTTGAGGTAGCACAATGATAACCATAATACTGTCCGACTCCCTCCAGTTGTACTAAAATGTTATACAGACCTTCAAGGGATTGTGCTTCTGACATTGCTTTTGTTATACCTCTTGGTATGAATGAGGCAACCCAAAGTAATATGTTTATCTTATCAGCGTTTCGTTCTGTGCCTCTAGATTCTGCAACAAAAGTATTTGCAGCTCCAAATAAACTTGTTCTAAGCTCTGTTGTTCCATATATTGGAAGTCCCAATGCGACTGCATCATCTAAATTCTTACGAATCTCATCTTCATAATCTCTATCAACCAACAACCTTTCAAAATCTACAAGTGCTGTTTTAGGGTTAGGGTCTCTTGTTAATATCTGATGTATTCCTCTACCTCCATAAAAGTGAGAGATAATAGTATTGCAAATGATGTTATGCTGACTTAGTCCTGAAGTAACTATGTTTTCCATTATGTAAACCATCCTATCGTCTAATACAATAGCAGGATGAAAGTATTCTACATCAGCACCTAGTGCTACGTCTCCACCATCATCGTAATCTTCATAAACGCCTCTAGACCATAAAGCTCTTTCATTAATCTTATTAAAGAATTGACCGACATCTTCGATCAGCTCCATGTCTACATCTTCTATCATGGCTTTTATTTTTTAAAGAAGCAATCATAACCTACCAGTTTATCTGTAAATATGATGATTGGTTCAACTTGGTTGATTGGGTATTTTTCGACTACCCTCTGTACTGTTTCTCTTACAATACTATCAAATGTCCCAGCATGCATCTCTATAAATAAAACGTCAGGATAATATGCTAAAACGTCTTCAATTATCTGATATTCTGCTCCTTCAATATCAATCTTAACAATATCTGGTTTGTATTTGTCGACAAGATCGTTAAATTTGACGTTTTGTACCTCGTCGTATTCCTTGAATTGATTGTTCTTTTTCTTTATAATTGAAGTTGAACAATGATTCTTTTGACTGTTGTTTTTGTATATCTTTACAGTATCTTCTTCACTTGCGGAAACTGCACCATGGATAAGTTCAACGCTTTCTGAGTTTTCAAAAGCATCTGCCATCATGTTATAATTCCTAAAATCGCATTCAACTGCTATAACTTTAGAAGCTCCAAAGTCCATTGCAATTTTAGAGAAACCTCCAACATTTGCACCTAGATCAAGACAAACCTTATCAGTATAATCTACTTCTGGAATTAAATAATTTACGATACTCTCTCCTATCATATCGGAGTCTACTCTTTCAGTTGCACCTAAAAACTTTTTATACTCTGCTTTAAGTTTTCTTTTAGTTTTTCGGTCTATTGGTAATTCTATCATATTATTTAGTTACTAAATTAGAGACTATATGAACTATGTCAATCTTCTCGTGATTTTCTTTAATTATATCGTATTGAATTTTATCATCTTCAAAGAACCTAGAAACCTTGATACCTATTTCTTTTAATTCTTTTATTGTTTTTGCTTTATGTTTTCCAGAAAAAGTTCTTGCCTCCACTGTGTGATCTCCTCTTTCTGCTAAAGTCATTGGATTAAAATAAACCTTGTTTGTAATTCCTCTCTTATCTAGGATATTTCTAACATGATCCTGTTCATCAATACATCTTCCAGTTATAATAACGTCGTCTTCACAACACGGATTAATACCAATAGATACAACTCCATCAAAATCATAGCCGTTGATTTCTACCATTATACCTTAATTTTATCCATTTGCTTTGAAGTAGACTCTGTTAATCTACGATTAGCCAATTCAGTACATTCATAAATAGCATCTGAGAACATCATCTGATCTGGTGGAGTTTTTTGAGTAAATGCTGAAGGACCTCTTAATGCTCCTACAACTCCTAATTCTCTAGCAACTTTTAAATATCTAAGTGCATCAATTACTACTCCTCCAGAGTTTGGACTATCTTGAACACTTAATTGAGCATCGAATAATACTGGAGAACCTCCAAATCCTTCAAGCTCTAATCTAAAGTTTGCAACTTTATTATCTCCATAGAAGTGAATATACTCAGACGGACCAGCATGTAGGAATGAATCATCAGTCGAAATACCTCTAATTTCATTCTGTGCTCTAATAACATTTTCTTTAGAAATCTTCTTTGATGCTAATCTACCCTTATCTTCCATATTTAAGAAGTCAGTATTACCACCTACATTTCTTTGAATGTGAGCTTTTACGTGATGTCCTCTTTCAAAAGCTAATTCTTGTAGCATTTGAGATACAATACTTGCGCCAAATTGAGAACGCATATCGTCTCCAATTAATGGAATACCAGCATCGATAAATCTTTGTTCCCATGCAGGATCAGATGCTATAAATACTGGAATACAGTTTACAAAAGAGATTCCAGTTTCTAGACAAATTTCAGCCCAAAACTCTGTAGTCTTTTGAGAACCTACTGGTAAATAATTCACAAGAATCTCTACTTCACGTGCTTTTAATTCCTTGATGATTTTATCCTTCCATTTTCTCTCTAATCTAGGAGTCCAAGATACTCTATTCATATCTGTAGAATTTCTTAACTTTTCAGAAACTAAGAATCTGTTCTCTTCAGGATAATTGTCCATAAGTCCAGCATACCCGTCGATTACAGGTGCTTCAAGCACAGGTGCTTTACATTTAATAGTATCTACAATATTCCATGAGCAGTTAGGCTTTTGTCTTAATGCTTCTCCTAATGGTAGACCAATTTTACGTTCATCAATATCAAAACCTACTACAAATTCAACATCTCCAGCTAAATAGCCTCCAATGTCAAATTTCATTACTCCAGTTTTTGCGTCAGTACGCTCTGCATAATACTGAACTCCTTCAACTAAGGAGGTTGCGCAGTTTCCTGTTCCAATAATTCCTACTTTAATTTTACTCATAATTTAATTTTTTGTTATGTTATTATATAGACCCTTCTGAAAAAGTTTCAAAAAAGTGCATTAATTGTTTTAGTTAACGATGTGTTCTTTTCATTTGTTGTAAAGCTATATTGATAGAACTCTCTAGATAAATGAACTGATCCTGGTTTTTCCATATATTTCTTAGCGAACAGCTCAGGATGGGTATCATACCAATCAGATGGCCATGAAATAACACCAAACCCATATGCTTCGGCGAGTCTATCAACCTCACTATTAAATACCTCCATTAATTGAGTTCTTTCAACTTGAGTTCCGGCGAATGGAGAGTCTTTATACCATCCAGTCTTTGGAATTCTTCTACCCTCAAATTCAATAGGCAGTAATTTAACTACATCAATCCTATTTATATTAAGAGCCTTTAAATGTTCGAAATAATCTGCGACTAAAGTTTTAACAGAGTCTAATGGATTGCTTTGTCTACATAAATGATGTCTTATATCTATATTGCCAAAGTATGTTATTAGATGTTCTGTTCCTTCTGGAATATAAGTTTCCATTCCGTCCTTCAGTATACCAAATAATGTTTTACCATCATTTCTAGAGATATTTGCGCCTGGCATAAATACTGAAACTGAATGACTATCTCCCAAAATAAAGGTCTTTGAATCTGTTGAAGTATCTACTGTTTTAATAGTTTCACATATATTACCCAATCTATTTATGTCAAGTGCCTTCCAATTATCTGAACAAGACTTTAACCTGCTCTCTACAAATCCTCCAACGTTTGGCATTTCTCTGTTTAAACAATAAACATCTCCACCATAATCTAATAGTCTTTGAATTCTGGCAGCTGGTTCATCGTTAGCTCCACCAAATAAATTATAACTGCCTTCAAATTCCATAGGAAGTGCAACCATCCAAACATCAAAATCATGAACGTTATCCTGTTTTGTTAATACTTTAGCATTTAAACCTATTGAATTTAATTGAGATGCTAGCATATATGTCCATGCTGCTTTATGAGAAGACTCTCTATTACTATAAGTTGTAACCACATCATCAATTGCAATAGTTTTACCAGCTAAAGATTCTTTTATGTCTGCTATCTTAATCATTTTTATCGTTTATATAGTTTTCAAGACCTTGAATATATGCAACTGCGTCTAATAAATTATCTCTTTTATGATTATAACTTTCGCGAGAGAATTTAAGAGCAATTAGTGCCATATACATATGTTCTCCAGTTATATCTAAGCCGCTCATGCCTTTAAATATAGATGCTGCACGCTCCATGCCTTCAGAAAATGGACCATACTCTCTTTCCTTTTCTTCGTTTCTGTGGTTTACTATACCGTCAGCTTCGTTTAAAATAGTTTTCTTCATATTATTATATATAAGATTTGTGAAATGTTTAACCTGGACCCCCCAGAAGCCAGATTTTCATCTGACTTCTATAAGAATACTTTAAGTATTATATTATACTTTCATTTGGATGCCAATCATCCCATTCGTCGAACCCTAATATGTTTTTAAGCTTCTTCTTTTTCTTTTTCTTTTTACGACCAGCTGGAACATCTCCAGAACCTACTTTGCCATCAGTTGGTAAAGATACTGATCCCATTCCTGAAATATCTCCAGCCTGTATGTTTTCTGATGTATTATCCATTGTCTTATGTTAAATTAAACGTATGGACTCCACCTTGACCATGAGACTCTTCCCATCCATCATGCTCAATATTTATACTAGAGTCTAATTTCTTAATTGAATCCAATGTAGCGTCGGGATCTACTTTAAATCCATACCAAACTTTAAGTACCTTTTTTGTAAGTTTAACAACCTTTGGTTTGCTATTACCAGAGTAATCGATACTTAATTGATATGCCACATCGGATTTGCTTAAACTTTCGTTTAAAGAATCTGTAAATGATGAGAATGATTCGTTAACTACAATACCTTTAAGAATTCTTCTTCCAAATCTAGAAAGGGAAATTCCATCTTCAGATACGTTAAACATCTTACCATTTCTTTTCATCCATCTTTTATTATCAGAGCTTAATTCTTTAACTAACTTGTCGAACGATGCTTGATTCATTTTACCGTCTTTAAGAACTTCTAAGATTTTATTACGAATCCTAGCATTTTTGCCAACTGTTTTTGCTGGGTGATTTTCAGTATATTTTCTTTTAGTTTGAATTCTTCTACCTTTAGTTACACCTTCTTTTATTGGTTTGTAGTATTTACTTAATCCTTTAGCCGCTGTTTTTATATCTTTGTAAATTGCGTTTGCTGCAAAATCTATAAGGTTCTCATATCTCATGCCCATTGCATTATCTAATATGGTATTGATTTGGTCTTCTGTCACGTCATATTCTAGAGGTAAGTTCTCGATAAATATCTCAATAGGGTCAAGTCTACTATCATCCCAATTTTCAAGTCCTTCTAATGCATCCTTTATATTTTGAATATGAACGTTATCACTAACTCTTTCATTTAGACTTTCGCTAAACTCTCTGAACTTTTTAGTTTGAATCTTTCTTTCGGTTAACGCAGATTCATCGCGTCTCACCCAAAGTCCTATGATTTCTGAAGCATATAATTCTAAGCCACTTGTTAGTAGATATTTATAAGTACCACCAAATCCTTTAATTCGTTTTTTAATAACGCCAGATTCTGTGTTTTTAGATTTTGACATTGCGTCTGCATATTTACCAACTCCACCCTTGTGGGTTAATTGATATTCTATTTTATCTCCTTTTTTATATCTAACCTCAGTGGCTTCAGTAACTCTGCTTTCATTACGAGCCTTTGATGTTGCTCTAATTCCTTTTTCGAAATCTCGTTGAGTAGATGTAATAGTACCAAATTTGACACCGCCGATTGCTGCGTTAATTACATCTCCATTATCTTTAATGTAATAACTACCACCATCATGCTTATCACCATCCCAAGAAAGTTCAAAACCTGCTCCTCTACCTTTATCATACTCAAGGTCATGTACCTCTACTTTTACCTTATCGGTATTTGCCATAGCCTTAGCTAATTCTTCAGCAGCTGCCTTTACTTCAGCTTCAGAGAAATTCCATTTTTCATTCAAAGAATTTGTAAAAGATGCAAATGATTCAGTAACTACAGATTCACTATAACTTTCAATGTCAGAATATTTGATTTCATGTTCTTCACCGTCTTGGTCTAATGCAAATATAACGTCATCTTGCCACATATCATCGTTATGATCGTTACCGTTATCATACTTGTAAACGATATACTGTATTCCTTTATCGACAGTAATCATGCCATCATCCTTTTTCATGGCTTTCATTAACTTCTTCTTGTCGAATTTAGCTTCATTCATCAACCATCCAAATGCGGCTTTAGCATATGCCATAGCAGCATCAGGTCTTTTCTCTTTTGTTTTTTGAATAAGCTTTTCTATATTTTTAGTTGTGAATTCTTCATCTGGCAAACTGTCAAGAGCTTTCTTAAATTTATTCGAAACGTCTGGGAAATCTGCTTCATTAACTGATACAGACTCGTTTCTCATATTATACTCAACGTCTTCAATAAAATCGTCTTCAGTCATATCTCCATAATCTGCAAAGAATTGTTTTGAATCGCGCTTAGCCATTCTTTCTAAAGACTGTACATACTCTTTTGCATATGATAATGAAACATTAGCTTTCTTAAGAGCTGCATCCATTACCTTAGCGACTGCATTCCAGCCTTTAGCTTCATTAACTACTGATTCAGATAAATCTTCTTTATGAAATAATTCTTCACTATCTTCATTATGAGGATTTTGGGTCATAAGTTTACCATTTGGCATTTTATGCGTTGCACCCGTCCATTCTTTACCATCTTTTGTATAATGTTTTACACCTTCTTTTTCTTCTAATGATTCGTCTAATTGTTTAAGTGCCTTCTTGCAGGCTTTTTGAAATTTCTTAATGTGGGGTTGGGCTTCTTTAGGTTCTCTTTCTTGTATAAGCTCTATTGCCATGTTTAGATGACTCGCAACAGCATCTGCCTGCTCACTACCTATATAATCTAATGCATCGGAGAGTTGTAATAACTTATCCTCACCAAGTTTTACAGTAGCTTTAGCACCTAGACCTAGCAGACTTTTAAAGCTCAAATCTTGAATTTGAGCCTCAGTAACTGATTCACTTAAATCTAAATCCTTAAATTTACCAACAGTAGGCTGCATACCTCCTACATCAAACCTAATATATTTACCATTTGATAGCTCTATGTAATATGCTCCCATTTCATAGTAGACTTCTTTTATCTTCTGATTCTTTAATACCTTTGAACTCTCGTCATGTTTTTCTATTGCTTCAGTAACTGATTC
>Ga0209337_1000685_pt1 | contig 27326 bp, 44 predicted proteins | sample LinPmetageLP53_FD_184044 | JGI IMG/M metagenome (GOLD analysis project Ga0209337, IMG submission 184044) | Marine viral communities from the Pacific Ocean - LP-53 (SPAdes) (version 2) | ecosystem: Environmental > Aquatic > Marine > Oceanic | place: Pacific Ocean | collected 2010-02-08 | reverse complement strand
ATCAAAGATTTTCCTTGCTTGGTTGTGAGCATATTGCCATTTTTGAGTTTCTGTACCACATTTTTGTGTAGTACCGTAGTATCCGGCTAAGATATCTTTTGTTATCGCCTCTATTTTTTGTATTTCAGTCATATCTTCTTTCGTATATCTTGTTCATTAAATCTTCAACTAAGTCTTTCTCAGTATCATCGCCTTGTAGCTCGCAATCAGCTTCAACAAAAGCTGTTACTTGTGTTAACACTTGATCAACATCAGCATAATTACTTATGAATATGAAGTGATCGATAGTATCAGCATTCCAATGTATTTGTTTACTACTGCTCATATTAATTCTAATTTGTTTAATAATTCTTGTGACTTTTTCTTTAACATAGCATTTTCATGACCTGAATGTAGCATTCTACATAGTAGAGTTTCTATTTCCCAAGATTGTATTTGAAACGCTCTGTCATCATCATGTGTTTTAGAAATATTGTAGAAACTACATTCATTATATGGTGTTCTAAACTTTTCTTGTATAGTATTTACAAATACTTTTACTTCTGTTCTTATTTCTTCAGCTATTTTTTGCTGTAAAGCTTTTTCTATTGCGTTAGTACTATTCATTTTTTAGTTTTTAAGTCGTTAAACGCTTTTTTTAACTGAGCGATTTCAGTTTGACACTTTCTTATTTTAGTTTTATCTCCAGTACCTTGATAGAATTGTGTCCAAGAATATAGGTTTTCTAGCTGTTTTGTTAGTTTATTCATATTACGCCGTATATTTTAAGCATTTGATAGATTACGCTTACCATTGTAGGTATCCATATAGATAGGAAAGCACCTGTCATTATCACTGCATATATTCTTAGCATATGCCATTCTACTAGATATATACCTAGTCTTTTTAATTGTTTAACCATTTTTATAATTGTTTACTTTGGTTATTAACTCGTGTATTTCGTCTTTGTGAAAGGTAGAATACACCTCGTCTACCTTATTACTTACAAAATCGTAAGTGAATGCTTTTGTTTTTACACCATATGGTGAAGATAATAAATCTCGTTTAGTCCAACCGTACGGAGATTTCTGCACCTTGTTGATTACTAGTTTGATATAGTCGTCATCGAGAATGATGGCGTCGAGATATTTAGTTTGTATTGTTTTGTAATTATTCATTGTTATATTATCTTTACTTATTCGTATTTGTATTGTATAAATATATAGTTAAATCTTCTGCTTCATCTAGCCATTGAATATAATACTCTGCATAAGCTGAGTCAATTATACCTTGATTCATGTCTTCTACCATCCACTCTTTCATATCTTGTATGTTATCAGCTAAGTGATTCCAGTGAGCTTTTTCAGGTAATTCATATTTAGTACAATCTGGTTGGCAATTAAGACTACTTAATAAACCAATACTTATCATTATTTTATTCATATTTTTGCTACTTTATATATTACTTCGTTCATAATTATTCCTAAATCTTCTTGCATGAAGTCATACATGTCATCACAGATATAGTTTTTGTCGTTAGTTAAATATAATGGTTCTTCTATTTCACCATAGTATATTTCGAATTCATAAGTGTCATTCATAGTTATATTATTTGAGTTAGTATTTCATAATGCTCATCTTTTTGAGCTTTAGTTAGTTCAGTAAATTTCTTCACACCACCATCATAGTTATGTGAGTGATTTATTATTTGCTGTTCGAGTTCAGCTCTGTTTACTGTCTTTTCCATTTCTTTGAATGCTTTAGACCATGACCAATTACTTGGTGAGTTAGGATTATACATAGTTATTATTTATTAGTTTGTGCTGAGTAATATATTCGTGTTATTTATAGTCGTTAAAGTATTACTATCAACTTCGACTTTTGTTTGTTTGTTATTTAATATATTATCTTTATATTGTCGTTTTTAGTTTGTAATAAATACTTGAGATATTATTTCTAAAAAAGTTAAGGTGAATAAACCCATAAAGATTGTGCTTAGTAAGAAAGCGTATATATGAGTATCATATTTATTTAATAGTTGTTTTGATTTGTTAATTATAGTTTTCATAAAGGTGTATATTTGTTTATTAGTTATTATTTGTTAAGAGTTGTAGTGCAATGTCTCATTGTACTTAATTATATTATTAATATAAGTATAGTATGACAATAGCTTGTTAATATATAATAGTAACTGGCTACTGTCACATATTACTTATGCTATTTCTGCTAAGTTTCTTGCGAAAGCTGGAACAGTATTAGAGTTTGTATAACTTTTGTATTCTTGAAAACACTTCATTGATTCAAACTTTTCTTGAAAAGTAGAGTATACTTCGTCATGATCATAAGTGAAAGTGATATCTTTATTATTAGTGAATGTGATTACTGAGTTAGTACCGATTAGTGATTTTCTGATTACGAATCTTTTAGTTGTTAAGTTATTAGTTTTCATAGTTATTATATTTATTTATTATTTATTTAGTTTACGTTATATTATCTTTTGTGGTTCGTTTTTATTTTGTATTATTTGATTATTAATAATGTGATGAGGTAAGAGATAAATATTATTTGCATTGAGATTGAAATGATATTAGATTTGATATTTGTTATTAAGTTATTCATATTTATTTATTTTATTTATTAATTTATTTACATTATATTATCTTTTATACATCGTATTAATCTTGTAGTTCTATAATATATATATAAAATATAATGACACAATAATATATCGATTAAATCAATATATATAAAACAAAATCGTATATATAATGGGGGACCCGGTGTAATATATTTCAATTTCGTTTTTATCCACAATATTATATCGCTATGGGCAACGCTATGGCCCCGGGTAACTAAATATACAAAAAAAATAATAGTGACACTAGCCTTATATATAGCCTAGTAGTACCCTAATGTCCCACTGCTTCTAAGTAAATTGCTCGTATTACCTGTAATATGCTATTATAAGACCAAAAGAAAAAAGGTTTGAGATAACAAAAAGAAATAACAATGTGTAAGTAAAAAAAGTATTATGGCAGTTAAGAAAAAAGTTAGCGGAGCAGCTAAGAAAGTAATGAAAAAAGCTACAAAAGCAGCAGGTAAAGCTAAGAAAGCAGCAGGTAAAGCTAAGAAAGTAGTTAAGAAAATTGCTAAAGGATCAGCAAGACCTAAAAAAGGAATTAAAGCAGCTGTGGCAAAAAGAAAAGCCAAGAAAGCTAGCAAAAGTAAAGCAAAAGGTAAAGCAACAATGGCAGCAGCAGCTGCAGCAGCAGGAAAAAAGAAATCACCAGGCATGTACGGTGCAAACAAGGGTGATTACAAAGAACATATGGATGCTTCAGGTCATGAAACTAAAGATGGCGATGTTGGTGGCGGAAAATATGGTAAAGGTGGTCATTATAAAGACTACGAAGGAACTGGAATGTACGGAAAAAAAGCACCTGGAATGTACAGTGGTAAAAAAGGAGCTCACATGATGGATCAACCTATGATGGCTGATAGTGATAGATTAGAAGGAGCTGGTTCAGAAGGAGATCCAGGATTAGGTAGAATGTCTATGGGAGCAAGCATGAGCTCAATGTCTAAGCATATGAAAGGCGGACCATTAATGTCTAAGTACAAAGTAGGTACAGGCGGTAAAAAATTAAGATAAAAAAATAAAACATGGCAATTATATACTCATACCCTTTAAAAAGTCCAGTTGCCGGTGATGATACACTCATTGTTACAGATTCTTCAGATAATAGCACTAAAACAGTAAAACTTAGTGCTATTGCTGACTTTGTAGATGATACTGTAACACTACAGGAGACGTTAAACACTGGTAATAGTGCATATTACAACGGTGGTGGCGCTCTTGGTGAAAGTAAAATATTATTAGGCGATGTAATTGGAGGTGTTAACACTAATACCATAACATTAGATGGCCAAACTGGAGATATTACCACAGCAACAGGCGCTGGTGGTGGACATTTAGTAGTTGGTGGAGATATTAAGCCTGCTGCTAACATTATAAATAGCACTGGCGCTATGTCAATAAGTACTACTAAAAATAGTTTAGAGATAATGGCAGATACTACCAATACTGGTGGTAAAACCTTAATCATTCAAAATTATTCTGGTAGTGTAGATTTAACTAGTAACAGTGGAAACATAAAAACATTTACTACTTCAGGTACTAACCAAATGTTAAGTACTACAGGAGCAGTAACTGTATCAGCCGGTGGTAATGCACTAACACTTAATGCTGGAACAAATACATCGTTAACTGCTGGAAGCGCAATCAGTGTATCAGCAGGCACTAGTTTAAGTTTAGCTGCTGCTAGTGGAGAATGGGCTGTAGCTAGTGGAGACTTTAACTTCGCTGGTGGCTTAAAACTAAGTAGTATAATAAAAGATTCTGCTGGTAATAATGCTGGTGGAGTAGCTAATAAAGTTTTATTATCTACTTCAGCCAATTTAGTGCAATGGAGGAATCTTTCAGATTCATTAACCTTACCAACTAACAATATATTTGTTGGTAGTGCATCTAATACACCTGCTTCATCTAGTTTAATTACAGTAAATAGTTCATCGAACTTATTGACTATAGGTAGCGCAGCACCAACAACTACTACAGTTTTAGGTAAACTATCTATACCATCTACACCTCCTGCTTCAGCTACAGCTGCTGGAGTTGCTGGAGAAATTGTAGCAGGATCAGACGGATATATATACATATGTACAGCGACTAACACATGGGTCAGAGTACAAGCAGTAACATTTTAACTAAATAACCGAACTATCATGTGATAGTATAAATAACCGACGTTAAATTAAAACCAATACAATGACGTTTTTATACACCAGTAGCTTTAGAGCTGCTACACAACCCGACCAAAAATTGGTCGACCATTGGAAACATATAACCGAAAAGAAAAACTGGAGGATTGTACAATTACCAAATGGATTTTTTCAAACCGAATATAAACACCCTGAAGACGGTGATTGGATTGATGTTACTAGAAGAGAAACAATGGATGGCGCTGAAGCTGCCATTGATGGATCTATAGAGCATTACACCAAGAAACTAGATTTTCTTCAAGGACCGAAAGTAGTAAAAACCTTCGAATAATATTCAACACAAATCAAATTTAATTAAATAAAATGGAAGAAGTAAAGTTAGTAAAACAACTGGCCTTTGGCGACACAGCTAGAGGTCAGATACTAGCTGGCGTAGATAAATTAACTAATGCAGTAGGATCTACATTAGGCGCTAGTGGAAAATGTGTAATACTAGAAGACCAAAATGGTAAACCACAGGTAACAAAAGATGGAGTAACAGTAGCTAATTCAGTTACATTGATGGATCCATTAGAAAATATTGGAGCAACGCTTATTAAACAAGCTGCTCAAAGAACTGTTAAGGATGCTGGAGACGGAACAACTACAGCAACTATTCTAGCACACTCTATACTCAATCAGTACGAAGAACATAGTGACTTAGATACTTTAAGGAATATAAAGAGTGGTATAACAAAAGGAGTAGATAAAGTTGTAAAATATTTAGAAAAGAAAAGCAAAAAAGTAAAAGGAAAAAAGATTGATCAAGTTGCTACTATATCTTCTAACAATGACAAGGAATTAGGATCTATAATAGGAACAGCTTTTAGGATGGTAGATGAAACAGGTGTTGTGATAATGGAAATAAACGAACAACCTGAGACATCAGTAACTCTTATAGAAGGAGTTCAATACGAAGCGCCATTAAAATCTTCTCACTTTATAACTGACATAGAAAAAGGTTCAGCTGAACTAGATTCTCCATACGTTTTAATCATAGATTCTAGAGTAACTAATATAAGAAAGATACAAGGCGTACTAGAGCATATAATAAAAACTAATAAAAGCTTATTAATCATAGGTGACTTAGATGCACAAGTTTCAAATGCTTTAGCAATGAATAAGGTAAAAGGTAATATAAATATAAATGTTATAGATGCACCTGTATTTGGAATAAGCAGAAAAGAAACTTTAGAAGATTTGTGTGATGTAACAGGAGCTACTCTTATAGATGAAGAACTAGGGGATGATATGGATTTGATAAGTATAGATCATCTAGGTATTGCTTTAAAAACAGTTACTGATCACGACAACACTATAATACAGGTTGATGTAAAAAACAACGAAAGGGTCAATAGTAAAATAAATCTTTTAGAAAAACAAATAAAAGAAAATAGAAACCCTAATTTTAAAATAAGACTTGAAAGAAGATTAGCTAGATTAAAAGCTAAGGTAGCTGTTGTTAAAGTAGGAGCTAATTCTGAGGTTGAATTAAAAGAAAAGCGTGATAGAGTTGAAGATGCTATTTGTGCTACAAAAGCCGCTATAAAAGAAGGCATAGTACCAGGAGGAGGTATTGCATTATTAAATGCTGCACAACAATTAACTCCTGACAATGTAGGAGAAGAAATACTATATTGTGCTATTAAAAAACCTTTTGAAATAATACTAGAGAACGCAGGTGTAAGCGATTACAAATGTTCAGAAATAGAAGGTGAAGGATTAGATGTGGTTACAGGAAAAACGGTTAATATGGTAAAAGCCGGAATAGTAGATCCTTTACTAGTTACCAAAAGTGCTTTACAAAATGCGGCTTCAGTAGCAAAAACTATAATATCTACAGATTGTGTAATAAATAATATTAGAGCATGAAAGCTATAGGTAAATATATAATTATAGAACCTATTAGAGAGATAGATTCTAAAACAAAAGGTGGTTTAATACTAGCCGATTCACAGAGAGAAGACATAAGATACAGGCAAGCAGTAGTTGTAAGACCAGGTACTGACGTTAACGTAATAAAGAAAGGTGATAAAATATATTACGATAAAAGTGCTGGTTTTGATATTGAGATAAAAAAAGAAAAATACAAGATAATAAAAGAGTTTGACGTAGTTATAATATTATGAGTAGAACAAGAAGTTTAGGTAGATATAAGGGCGCAAGTTTTGCAGAAGAATTTAAATCTCATTCTAAAGGATTTAGTCCTATGTTTAAAGGACCTAGCAATGCTATGCAGGATCAAATGGATGACATGGTAAATATTACTGAACAAATGAGAAACGAGCTTAGAAGAGAAAGAGAAGATTCAGAAATACATGAGAGAAAAGAACAAATGGCCAATAATAAACCTACGTCAGAAGACACCGTGCCAGAAAGACTTGGAGATAGAAGAGCTAGTATTGACTCATACAAAGCAGGTGCTAAAAAAGCTAAAGAAGAAGCTGAAGCTGCTAAACTAGCAGAAGAAGAAGCAGAGGCAGAAAAAGAAAAGTTAATGGAAGAATACACTAAGGATGGTTATACAGATGACTATAAAGAAGGTATGACTTCTAAAGAAGCAAAATTAGAGCACAAAGAGAATAAAGGCGAATTAAAAGATCGTTATAAGGTTGCTAAAGGAGAAGCTAAGGATCGTAAAAAATCTGGAGAAATAACAGGTAAAGAATTTAGAGCTATAAAGAAAGAAGAAAAAAGCAAGAAAAAAGCAAGCAAGACTTCTTCTAAGTGTAAAAAGAAAGCGGCTCAAGGTAAGAGTGGTAAAAAATGGTACGCTAAAAACTGTACTTAATGAGAATTAAATCGCAAGATATAAAAGAATTAAAATTATTAAAACATTGGAGAATAATAAGAAAATGGGCATGTAAGAGCAATGGCTTAAATGATGCTGATTTAGAATTATTAATCTATTTAGAATCTATTGACTTATTCACAAAGAACGATTTTAAGAAAGGTACATACTCGTATAGTTGGGACAACAGGCGTTGGAACAGTTTATTGAAACAAGGGTGGATTAAAGTGTGGAGAGAAAGAAACCACACAACTCAAAAATATCATATATATAAAGTATCCGTAAAATGCAAACAACTAACGGCTAGAATGTATCGAATCATGATCGGCGAAGAAGATATGCCTACTAAGAAATTAGAAAAAAACAGTAGTTACATAAATACTGTAACTACTAAGGCAATATCTTACGTTAACAAAGATAAAACAAGAACAAATGGCATATAAGCAAAAAAATCCTATATTAAAGCAAATGAGCTACGGACCTAGTAGCTACGACACACCGGCAAAAGTCACTAGAAAAGAAATTGAAATTCCAAATTCAAACAATGGATTCAATCCTTCTGAAATTAACAATGCTAATAAGAGTTTTATAGGAGGAGTCGATGGCGTTGAAAATGAAAAAGTAGATGTTGACCCAGTAAAAGCTAATAAAGACGCATCAGCTACTCCAGCTAATAAAGATCTAGAAAACGCTTTAAAAGAAAATATATCATCTGGTAATCAAACAGAAAAGATTAAGTCTTTAACTGAAAAATCTAGAGATGCTTCACTAAGTCCTAGAAAAAGATATAAAGCTTCTAAAAAGTTATTAAACAAGAAGTCTAAGTATGAAGACAAACAACAGTTAATGGAAAAGAAACTTGAAAAAGACAAGATCATTAGAGCTGGTAAAGACGAGGGTAAAGACAAGAAGTTTGCAGAAAAAGCTGAAGACTATAAAAAGAATAACAAGTATATAGAAGCTGCTAAAGTTGCAGCTGAAGCTGATAAAAAAGAACAAGCTGCAATACATGCTTATAATAATCAAGGGTCTATGCCTGGTGATGGATTTGGATCTGCAACTCCTACACCTAATAGTCAAAAATCTTTTGATTTAGATAATACTGCGGATTATCAAATGAACCAATTCAATCCAAGAAGAGAAAAAAACGATGCTTATACATTTGACAATAACTACACTAAACGAGGTAAACAACCTCCAATGACAACTAAAAATATGAAACAACTAAATAGAAAAGGACATGCTATTCCTTATATAGAGCAACCTATGATAGGTGCACAGTCTAATAGAGCCGGCGCAGGTATAAATAGAAATGTATTAACTAACACTCCTTTAAATGTAATGGATCCTACTGATCCAAACTATAAAAAGCCATCAAGTATTAGTCTTAACACAAACAATGAGGAAAGTAAATTTTCTGAGATAGCATCTTCAGCAGGAACAACTTTTGAAAACCCATCAGCACCTGGTGCACCAGCACCTGGTGGAGCTACTAACACACCTAACACGCCTAATGCTGGTATTGACCAAACTTTCGCAGGTAATGCTGTTGCTCAGTATGATCCAGAAAAAAAAGCAACAGGAACGGAAGAAGGTAAGCATCTTAAAACAGGAACTCGAGTAAATGGTACTAAAGAATATTATTATGGTGAAAAGCGAGTTGATGAAAAAACTTATAATGAGTTAATGAACAAGCCTGGTCAACCTGGTTTTAATTCTGGTATAAAAAACGCGATGGAAGGTAAAACAGGCGCGTTTGCAGATATGGTTGCTAATGCACCTGGAATGCATACTAAAGTTACAGGATCAAATTATAAATCTGCTGAAAAAGATGATGCTGCACATGCTAGTTATTTGAAAAGAGACGTAAAAGACGTACAGCGTAGTGATATGTCACAGCATAAAAAAGATGAATATGAAACAGCTGATGAAAAACATATTTCTAAATTATATGGAGATTTAAAATATGACCATAAACATCATGGAAGAAAATATGATAACGTGTAATTATAATAAGACACAGTTATAAACAATTAAAAAAAACATTATGCCAAGTTACGGAGAAAAACAAAAACCTGCAGGAGTTAAACTACCATGTGGTTGTAAGCCAATAGGAGATAGAAAAATGGTGTCAAGAAATAAAAACATCATATCAACATTAAGAATAGACAACCCGCCATATGGTGGAAATGGAGCTCTTAACGCACAAAGATAATGGGCTTAGATGATCTAAAGTTATATTGTTTTAATATAACTTCTTTTACCATTGCAAGTTTCGATTGGTTAGAGCCTGTATTAAAAATAACTTTACTTCTAGTAACTATAGGATACACAGCGCATAGGTGGTGGAAGTTGAAAAACAATAAAAATGGCGAGTAGAAAAGACTTAAAACACCTACAAAAAGCTATGTCAAAGCTTAAGAATCCATTAAAAAAAATGGAAGCGCCGGCTATGCATTCACCTAACCATAATCCTTATGGAGGGTCTGATGATCCATATGTTGTTCCAAGCATAAACGAGTTTGCTGCTGAGTCTACTGGTATGAAACCGATTAATATGCCAGAAACTTTAGATGTAGATGCCACTGAAAAAATGAGTAAAATGGGTTCTTTAATATCTGATCAGAAAAAAAAAGAACTTCAGGAAAAAAACGATCAATTAACTATTGACAGCCATGTATCAAGAATATATACACAAGGAGGATCTCTTAAAAAAGGCTGGGACGACCTGTCCACTAAAGAAAAGAAAGCAGCTTTAATAAATAGAGACGACAAATATCTTCATTATTCAACTCAACATCTAAATAAATGAGACAGATTAACAAGATTATAGTTCACTGTTCTGCTACTCGCGAAGGACAAAACATTTCTGTAGACACAATCAGAAAGTGGCACGTAGAGGGCAGAGGCTGGACTGACATAGGCTATCATTTCTATATCGACCTACATGGTGATATATATAAAGGTAGAGATATAGCCAAAATCGGGGCTCACACGAAGGGTCAGAATAGAAACTCAATTGGTATTTGCTATTGCGGAGGCGTTGAGGTTGATGGTAAGACCCCGAAAGATACTAGAACAGAAGAACAAGAAGAAAGTCTCTTAGCTGTGCTAAGAACGCTTAAGGCGATGTATCCTGAAGCTGTAATACATTCTCACAAGGACTTTGCTAACAAAGCTTGTCCATCATTTGATGCAACTGGTGAATATGAAAATCTCTGAAGGAACTGAATTTAAGATAGATCTTAAAACTATTATAAGTATAATAATCGTTACAGCATCTTTTGTAGGTATGTACTATACATTACAAGATGATATTAGTGATGCTAAAAAAATGCCTAAAGCTGTTATAGATCGTATAGAATACGACCTAAAGCAAAGTTGGCATACTGATCATATAAATAGACTAGAAGATGAGGTTAAAGAACTTCGTGACTGGTGTAGACAAATAGATAAAGAATTAACAGATGGCAACAAAACGAGGTAAAGTACGTAAATCAAAAAAAGCAAGTTCTTGCTGGAACGGTTATGTAGCTAAAGGAAAAAAGAAATCACCTAGTGGTAAAAAGACTAAGTCTGGAAAAACTAAAATGGTTAATAACTGTGTAAAAAAGTAAAATGCCTAAATTAAGAAAAACTACTAAAGGTAAAAAGCGTAATTTCAGAACAGCGAAAGAAGGTGCTGGAATGACCAAGGCTGGTGTAAAAAAATACAGAAAGCAAAATCCTGGTAGTAAACTTAAAACAGCGGTAACTGGTGAAGTTAAGAAAGGTAGTAAAGCTGCTAAAAGAAGAAAATCATTTTGCGCTAGATCTAAGGGTTGGAAAGGTGAAAGAGGAATAGCTGCAAGAAAAAGATGGAAGTGTTAAAATTATAATTATGGAAAAAGTAAAAATGTTAGTAAATCATCCACTCTCTAAAGCATTAGCAATTAGCTTTTGTGGAGCTATGTTATTATTAGAGGGTCATGCTCTATATTCTGGAGTAGCTTTTGGAGTAGGATTAAGAGAGTTTTTATTTGCTTTTAAAAACAATAGTAATGGCTAAAAAGAAATTAAATATAGATAAGGCTATAAAAAAACCTGGTCAACTGCATAGAGACTTAGGTGTGCCTCAAGGTGAGAAAATACCTAAAAGTAAAATACGCGCGGCTGCGAAGAAAAAAGGTAAAGTTGGTCAAAGAGCTAGATTTGCTTTATTATTAGAAAAACTTAGACATAAAAAATAATGGCATTCAAACTCAACGCTCCTTATAAGATAAATAACATACCTGTTCATGAAGTTCCATTTTCTATGGATAACAACAAAAGTGAAAGTGATGGACTAGTTGCTAAAGCTAATGATAATTTTAGTATTATTATTAACAAAAATAAAGCAACCGATGGACCGTTGATGGCTAAAGCTATGTCTCACGAGGGAGAACACTTAAGGCAAATGTTTGGTATAGGGAAATATGATGCAGAATCATTAAAATATGATGAAGAAGGTGTAGAGTTTGAAGGTAAATTTCACGATAGAAACAGTGCTAGTTTTGACGAGTCTGATAGAAGTCTTCCTTATGAAGCTCCTGCATACGCGGCTGGTGATAGTTTAAAACCATTAGATGATATAAAACCTGACAATATGAAACAAGGTCCAGGTTTTAGTATGTTAGGCAGCAGAGGTCAAGATCAAGAATCAGTAAGTATGAATGAAAGATTTGGTGCAGCTATGAAAACATGGCATGGAGCTGCTAAATTTAATCAGGATCCTGAAGGTGATGGTGATCCAATAAAGAAAAGCAAATCATGGCAAGGTTCTCAAAACAATAAGACGGGAACTTTTCATGAAACAAGTGTTACAACAGCGCCAGATGGAAACTATAAACCTGTAGATGAAGACGCACCTCAAACCACCGATCCTGAAGGTTACTTACAAAAACTAATTAAATCAGGTATAAGCAGGGAAGAAGTTAAAGCAAGAAAATTAATTAGTGAAGACAAATATGATTTATTTGAACCTGCAAAAGTAAAAACAACTACATCAACAACTTTTGTTCCTGACAAAGAAAAACCTACTCCACCACCACCAAAAGATTATGGTTATTTAGACCATGCTCAAAGATCAAAACCTTATAGAGGAGCTTATAAACAATGGGGCGGTGAATTGCTTTCTGGTACCAATATCGAAAAGACTAGAGATTTAACTCCTGATGAAGCTAGATATTTAGGATATAATGAAAAAAATTATGGTGGAACTTACGAAGACTATTCTCATAGAAAAGAAGAAGACTATGTTGGTTTTTGGGATCGTTCATCAAACAACCCTATTGCTGGTAACACTAAAAATTTCCAAGAGTCAATAGAATCTGGTAAAAAGTCTTTATCATCTACCGGTTTTGGAGGTTCAACTGGAACTGAAAAGGACACTGGTATAATTAATGACACTGGAGAATTAGTTAACTAATGAGTAAAAAAGAAAAGAAAAAGTTTAAAGAAACTAAAGTAGGTATATTCTTAAAAGATAAAGCACCTAAGATATTAAATGGTATTGGAGACATATTACCTGACAATGGAGCTTTTGGTATAGTAAAAAATCTCATATCAAGTGATGATAGTATTAAGCCTAAAGATAAAGAAATGGCTTTAAAGCTTTTAGATCAAGATATAGCAGAAATGAATAACATCTCAAGTAGATGGGCTAGTGATATGAAAAGCGATTCGTGGTTAAGTAAGAATACAAGACCTATGACTCTTATTTTTCTAACATTAGTAATGACAATATTTATAGTTCTAGATTCAACTGTGTTATTGGAAATAAAATCAGGATGGGTTTCTTTAATGGAGGCTTTATTAATAACAGTATACGTAGCGTACTTTGGATCTAGAGGCGCAGAAAAAATAACAAAAATAAAAAATTAAAAAATGGCAAGTACAAGTGTACAAGGAAATTGGGCATCACAAGCTAGAGTATTCGGTCACGATGCTATACCTGTTGTGTTGAACTCAGTGAGTAAAATAGAAATAAATGCAGGTGGAACAGGTTTTGTACTTGGTGAAGTTATAACTCTAGCTACTGTAGCATGCGACATTAGAGTAACACAAGTTAAAGGAGGAGTAGTAACTGGAGCATTATTAGTACCTAAATCGACAACAACTGGTTCTCAACCTTACGGTAAAGGAGCTAATCCAAATTTAACAACTTCATATTCTCAATCAGCTACAACAGGAAGTGGAACTGGTTTTTCTGCATTCGTTAGAGAAGTAAACTTACCTAATACAGATGTTAGAGGAGCTACATTATATGTTTCTGCTGATTTAACAGAACTAAGTGTAACTATGGAATCTGGAAATAAGTATGCTACTCAAGATAATGGATATACAGCTAATTTTGCTAATATTCAAAAAGGTTCTTTTCTACCTATATTGGTAACTAAAGTTAATGCTTGGACTAGTTCTGCAGGATCTGATCAAGATGGTGAGATAATAGCTCTTTATTAATGGGTAACGCACAGGGTAATGTAAATATGATCCCATGGTGGGATAGAAAAGGCAAGAGTGGTCCAACTCCACCTGCTACATTTTTTATTATACCAGAAAGCGGAATAGACTTTATAGCACAAGAAATAGGCTTAACAGATTTAATGCTAAGCGAACAAGCTCCTTAAGATATGGCAAATATAAAATTTTCAGGATTTGATCCTTCGAGTGGTACATACACTCCAGACAGAACATCAACATATATAGTAGGTTATGATGGTGCAAAAAACGTTAGACTATTAACAGCTGATATTGAGCCATTATTAAACTGGCCAACATATCAAATAGGTTTAGACCCTACTAATCCAGAAATAGAATTTACTCAACCAACTGGTTATTCTTACGGTGGTGCAAGTGGAACTGTAACTTTCACAGGAGCAGGATCTGTGGTTACAAGTAGAACTTCAGCCACTGAAATTACTATAACAGGCACAGATACTAATACTACTTCATTACCTATTAAAAACGGTGCTGGACTAACAGAGTTTACATCGGATGAAACTACTGGTCTTAGAATAGTAGGTGGTGGTTCTGTAGTTGCGTCATATATATCAGGTAGTCAACAAGTAGCTTTAACAGGTACAGATACAAACTACACATATGCTATATCAACAACGGATGATAGTCCTAACATTGATATAGATTTAACTGCCGCTGGTGGTGGAGTAGATACTACTTATAAAGTTTCAGCTGGGTCAAATATTACTCTTACAGAGAATGGCGCAGGCACTGGTTATACAATAGCAGCTACAGATACTAATACTTCTTATCAATTAGTTAATAATACTGGAGCTGGTAATCAATGTAAAATAGAATTACAAACAACAGCAGGTGTTGCTGCGGGTAACACAGTTCTTACGCCTGGAAACGATATAAGCATAACTAATCCCTCTGCTAATAATTATGCAATAGCATACACTGGTTCAGCTATGAGTAGTTGGAACTTAGTAGGAGACAGTGGAACTCAAACAGTGGGAGAAGCTCAAGATGCTACTTTTTCTGGAGGCACAGGTATAAGTACTACTTCTATAGCAACTAGAAATTTAGAAATATCTTTAGATAACACTTCTGTTTCTGCAGGTACATATACTAATACAAACATAACAGTAGATGCTCAAGGAAGATTAACATCTGCTAGTAATGGATCTAGTGGTGGTGGAGTTGCTGGTTCTGATACACAAGTTCAGTACAACGACAGTAGCGCGTTCGGAGCTGGTGCATTTTTTACCACTAATAAAACAAGTAAAGTAGAAGTTATATATGAATTAGGTTTAGTAGGTAATGGTGGTGTTAGACCAGGAACATTAAAACTTTATTGTGAAGCTGGAACTAATCACTATGTAGCGTTTGAAGGACCAGCGCATACTGGTGGTACTCCAACTAGTTATACTCTAAAATTACCTAACTCATTACCAGCAGTGTCTGCTCAAATATTGCAATCAGATGCTTCAGGTACTTTATCATGGGTAGCAACACCAACAAGCGGTGGTACAATGAGTAGTTGGACTTCTAGAGCCGATTCAGGATCAGATGTAACTATAACAAATGGTTTTACTCTTGATGTTGCTGGTGGTACTGGTATTAGCACTGTCTTAACAAATCCAGGAGCTGGATCTATTGCGACGGTTAATCTTGACAATACGGCAGTTACAGCTGGAGCTTATACCTCAGCTGACATAACTGTAGATGCTCAAGGTAGAATAACAGCAGCAGCTAACGGTTCTGGCGGTAGTGGTGGAGGTTTTCCAGGTAGTACAGACTTTAGTCCTAGTGGTGGTTCTATTGTTGGTGTTATAGATACGTTTTATGGTATATCAACTACAAGTGGCGTACCAGATAGAATTTTAGTACTGCCTACAGCTGTTGGAAATACAGGTAAAATGGTTGGTGTAAAATACACTAGTCAAAACGCTATAGATGATACTCTTGTCATAAAAACACTTTCAGCTTCAAATCAAACAATAGATGGTGTTGATAGAGACACAACAGGTCTACCTCTTGCTGCTGTATACAATTATTATGAATTAATCTCTGACGGAGCTAATTGGTGGATTAAGTAATGAGTTATTTATTTGGAAATACAGGTGGAACTACTTGGGGTTTAAAAAATTATAACCAAATTTTTGCTTTAAATAGCGAAACAGTTGGAGCTACTGACTATTGGGATAAATCTCTAGTGCAAAACTATGACACCGTAATTTGCAGCACTAATAATAAACTACTTACTGCTTATTATAGAAATGGTGATTCAAGCAATGAGTTATATTGGTATGGTGCAGGTATTTACCTAATGCAAAACATGGATGGTGACGCCATAACTCCAGGAGATTATATGGTTGGTTATTACAATCTTTCATCTAGTCCTTCAACTAATTACCCTTTTGTACAGAAATATGGTGGTGGTGGTAATCCATACGAAAGATGTGTAGGAGTAGCTTTAAGCTCAGCAACAGCTTTTAGTGAAAGAGATGGATATGGTGGACCTTTAATAGTAGCTACATTTGGAGTTTGGCCGTGTAAAACTAGAACAGGAAGTAGTTATGCCCCTAGATATGGTGACCATGTACAAGTTTATATATCATCTAGTACATACGCAGGTTTAGTAAGAAGAACTACATCTAGCGGAACTTATGGATTAATAGGAAAATGCTACGATGATGCTAGTTTTCCTATATTTACAGATTCTCAAGCAGCAGGAGAGCCAGCGGAAGGAAAGCAGATTTTACTATGGACAGCATCAGAAACTGATTAATATGAGTTATAAACCTTTACCTTTTACATACGGATCATTAACGCTATCTCAGATAAACGCTTTAACTGGAATGTCTCAAGGAGAAACTGTGTATAATACAGAGTGGAATGTTATAGAAGTATATAGTGGAAACGTTTGGACCAATGATCAGTGTGCTATATTCCAAAGTGATGGTACTGATACTATTGATGTAGGTAACATGGTAGAGCAGAATACTTCAGGAACTATAAGATTAAATACAGGTTATGCTGACTGGCTAGGAGTAGTAGCTAGGATACAATCGGGTTATTACACTGTAGCTTTTACAGGAAAGTATGATGTTTTAGTTGATGATAATACTTCAGCTAGTGTTACTAATGGCGATGCTTTAAGCACAAACATTGCTCCTGATGGATTAGTAGCTGTAAATGCTAGTCCAGCAAGTTCGACAGGTATAGTTGGTTATTGTTGTGAAACAAAAAATGGAAGTTCTCCAAGTTATCTAGTAAAATGTGCAGTACAAACCGTAGAAATATATTAATATGAGTTATATACCTTTTCATAAATGGGGATCTAGAAATAATGATCAAACACAAAACTTAATAAATGGATCTAATTATTCTATTACGGGTCGTAGTATTCTTCCTGGTGAGTGTTTATGGTATACTCATGACGGTAGTACACTTTCATATTCTGAATCACCTAATTACGCTAGTGGTACACAGAGTTGTTTCAATGATGAAACGTCTCATATAATGATTGCTACATCAAACAATACTTTTGCAAGAAGATGGTTGACACCTAAAGGAGTTAACGGTGGAAAAGTAAAAGAAGGTACTACATCTGAAGAGCTATATGCTACGGGAATATCAGTTAATGGAGCTGAAGCTGCTGATTATGTAGCGGTTCAATCAGCAGGTATAGCTCAAGTAGCTTGGGATGATAGCTTATCAGACGCAGATCTAGGAGTTCCTTTAGATGCGGCTAGTACAGCAGGTGAAGTTAAAAAGCAAGCTGATTTCGAACCATCTAATGGCGCTTTTGCTTTATTGGTTAATAGAGCTAATGCTGGTAATAACAGTGGTTATGTATGGGCTAAGTGTAACTTCTGCGAAGTATATTCTGATATAAGATTAAAAGAAAATATTGAACTAATAGGTAAGTCATTAAGTGGCCTTAATATATATAAGTTTGAATACAAAGATAAATCTATAGGTAGTAGTATATATAGTGGAGTTATGTCTCACGAAGTACCTGCTAAAGCTGTAATCAAAACAAACACATATAACATGGTGGATTATAGCAAAATAGATGTAGATTTTATGCAATTAGTGGAAGATTAAAATAAAACAAGTAATTACTATAGTAACAATAACAATTAAATTAAATAAAATGAGTAAAATTAAAGAAGATCAATTAAATAAAATTAAAGAACAACAAGAGACTACAGCTAAAATATTAAATGAGATAGGTTTCTTAGAAAGCCAAAAACACCAGTACTTGCATAATCTAGCAGATCTTAATAAAGAGATAAATGACTTTAAAGCTGAACTAGAAGTAGAGTATGGATCTGTAACTATAAACCTTGAGGATGGTAGTATATCAGAAGTAGCTGAAGAAAAAGAAACAGCAGATGTCCAATAACATAAGAAAAATTAGCATTGGCTCTGATTACAAAAATGATGCAATGCATTATTCTGTAGGTCAAGAAGTTTATGGTGGTCATACTATATGTGATATTATTAGTGATGAGAGAGTTGGAGAATATTTAATATATATTAAAAAAAATAAAGAGATTCTTCCATGGAAAAAGTTTAACTCTAACATGGCTATAGCCGTAGAGTTTGATTTAAATTATGAATAGCTTATATAGTTTTATTATTAGACCTTATAAAGAAAGGTATAATAATGCAACAAATATTGATGGTAAAGAACTAGTATTAAATACTAATATAGAACATCACCAATTTGTAAGTAAAAAAGCTGTAGTTGTTTCTACACCTGCGGCTTTTGATACTGACATAAAGTGTGGTGATATAGTTTACGTTCATCATAATTTGTTTAGACGTTGGTATGATCAAAAAGGTAATGAGCGTAATAGTTCGACTTACTTTAAAGATGATTTATATTTTTGCTCACTAGATCAAATTTACATGTACAACTTAAAGTGTCATCTAAACTATTGCTTTGTCAAGCCTATTAAAGAAATAGATCCATTAGTGATTAAGAAAGAAAAAGATTACTTTGGTATATTAAAATATTCTAATAAGTCCTTAGAACGTGTAGGATTAACACCTGGAGCTTTAGTTATCTTTACACCTAACTCTGAGTTTGAATTTATTGTAGAAGGCGAACGCCTTTATTGTATGAAATCTAATGATATAGCCGTAACACATGAATACGAAGGAAACGAAGAAGAAAATAATCCAAGCTGGGCAGCGAGCAGTTGAGGAATTAATTAAAGTTGCTAAGGAAAAAATTGTAGACTCAGATGATGATATTTCAGCTGACAGACTCAAAAACGCTGCAGCTACAAAGAAACTGGCTATATTTGACGCTTTTGAAATACTTACTCGTATTCAAGAAGAAGAAGAAATGTTAAGTGAAAAACCTAAAGCAGATAAAGAGGAAAGAAGTTTTAAAGGTTTTGCAGAAAAACGTAGCAAATGATTGAAGATTTATCATTAGCTAGAGAGGTAAAAGACGTTGTAAACGATAAGATATTATCTAAACAGAATAGATTAAAAAAATGGGAATATGGTTATAATGCAGATTATGACTTCATAGTAATTAGTAAAACTGGACAAATTGGACAGATCATTGAAATTCAAAACCTCCGTATTGCATTACCAGCAGAGCATGAATGCTTTAAATGCAGCAAAACAGAAAAGGAGCAAAAATGGCAAAAGCAACCCTACCCAAAAGAACTAGCAAGAATAAAAAGTAGATTTGACTGGGATGAATATCCTACGGATTTTAAAGAAAAATGGTTTGATTATATAGATGAAGAATTTAAGCGTCGATCAGATGGTTACTGGTTTTATAATAACGGTATGCCTACTTACATCACTGGTACTCATTACATGTATTTGCAGTGGTCAAAAATTGATATTGGAGCACCAGAATATAGAGAAGCAAATAGATTGTTCTTCATATTTTGGGAAGCGTGCAAGGCCGACAGCAGATGTTATGGAATGTGTTATCTTAAAAACAGACGGTCTGGTTTCTCCTTTATGTCATCAGCAGAGCTTGTTAACCAAGCAACTATATCTAGTGATGCCAGATTCGGCATCCTTTCAAAGTCTGGAGCAGATGCTAAAAAAATGTTCACAGACAAAGTTGTACCAATATCCGTTAACTATCCGTTTTTTTTCAAGCCAATCCAAGATGGTATGGATCGTCCAAAAACCGAATTGGCGTATAGGGTTCCAGCTTCGAAGCTTACTAGACGTAAACTAGATGACAACGTTAAGTTAGCTGAATTAGAAGGATTAGATACAACTATAGATTGGAAAAACACTGGTGATAACTCTTACGATGGTGAAAAGCTAAAGATACTAGCACATGATGAAAGTGGTAAGTGGGAAAGACCTGACAATATATTAAATAACTGGAGAGTTACAAAAACTACATTAAGACTAGGGCGTAGAGTCGTAGGTAAATGTATGATGGGCTCTACTTCAAATGCATTAGACAAAGGTGGAGATAACTTCAAAAAATTATACACTTCTTCAGACGTTACAAAAAGAAATAAAAACGGACAAACAAGTTCTGGACTCTACTCTCTTTTCATACCTATGGAGTGGAACTACGAAGGATTCATGGATACTTTCGGATTTCCTGTATTCCAAACACCAAAAGATCCAATCATTGGAATTGATGGTATCCCAATTAAAACAGGAGTTATCGAGCACTGGGAAAACGAAGTCGAAGGACTCAAGCAAGACTCAGACGGTTTAAACGAATACTACAGACAATTTCCAAGAACAGAACACCATGCTTTTAGAGATGAAAATAAAAACACTTTATTTAATCTTACGAAAATATATGAGCAAATAGATTATAATGAAGAGCTTAATAACAAAGCTAGCGTGACAAGAGGAAGCTTTGCTTGGAATAATGGTATGAAAGATACTTCAGTTACTTTTTACCCAAATAAAGATGGAAGGTTTTTAATATCTTGGGTTCCACCTAAAAACTTACAAAATAATGTAATAGTAAAAAATGGAGTAAACTATCCTGGTAATGAACACGTAGGATCATTTGGCTGTGATAGTTATGATATTTCAGGCACTGTGGATGGCAAGGGATCTAAAGGAGCACTTCACGGATTAACTAAGTTTAGTATGGAAGATGCACCTCCTAATCATTTCTTTTTAGAATATATAGCTAGACCTCAAACTGCTGAATTATTTTTTGAAGATGTCTTAATGGCTTGTCATTTTTATGGGATGCCTATACTATGTGAGAACAACAAACCTAGGTTATTATATTATTTTAAAAGAAGAGGTTATAGAGGTTTTAGCATGAATAGACCTGATAAGGTTTGGAATAAATTATCAGTGACAGAAAAAGAAATAGGTGGAATACCTAACTCAAGTGAAGACATTAAGCAAGCGCATGCTGCTGCTATAGAATATTATATAGAAAATTATATTGGAATACTAGAAGAGAGCTATGGTGATATGTATTTTCAAGAAACACTAATAGATTGGGCAAGATTTAATTTACATAATAGAACAAAACATGATGCTTCCATAAGTTCAGGACTTGCAATAATGGCTTGTAATAAAAACAAATATCGCCCAGTAAGAAAGAAATTAAAAAACGAAATTAACTTGCAGATGAGTAAATACAATAACACAGGATCTATCTCCCAAATAATATAACACATGAAGCTTTATACTAATAATAATAGTGCTTTTCCAGATCAAGTAGTATCAGACGAAGAAAAACAAAGCTTAGATTATGGACGTCAAGTTGGCTCTGCAATAGAAGGTGATTGGTTTAGTGGAACTAGATCTGGAGTTGAAAATAGGTTTAATACTATGTATAATGACTTTAGGATGCGAAGACTGTATGCTAGAGCTGAACAACCTGTTCAAAAATACAAAGATGAATTAGCTATTAATGGTGATTTATCATATTTAAATCTAGATTGGAAGCCAGTTCCTATTATACCTAAGTTTGTAGATATAGTTGTAAATGGTATGACTGATAAAGGATATGACATAAAAGCTTCATCTCAAGATCCTTCTTCAAGAAGAAAAAAATCTGAATATATGGCAGCTTTAGAAAGAGATGTCATGATAAAAAGGTATTTAGACGAATTAAAAAATACATTAGGTATTGATCTTTATAATCATCCACAACCTCAAGAGTTACCGCAGAATCAAGAAGAGTTTGATTTACACATGCAACTTAGTTATAAACAAGCTACAGAAATAGCAGCGGAAGAATCAATTAATAATGCACTTGAGTTTAATAAATACAAATTAACTAAAAAAAGATTATTAGAAGATTTAGTTGTTTGTGGAATAGGTGCAGTTAAAACAACTTGGAATAAGTCTGAAGGAGTTGTCGTAGACTACGTTGATCCTTCTCGTTTAGTTTATTCATATACCGAAGACCCAAACTTTCAAGACATATGGTACGTTGGTGAAGTTAAAGCATTAACTTTAGCAGATATAAAAAGACAGTTTCCTCAAACACCTGACGATGAATTAGAAAAGCTACAAAAATATCAAGGAAATCAAAACTGGCTATACAACTGGAATGGTAGAAGAGACGGAAATGCTATATATGTTTTATATTATGAATACAAAACTTATAGCGATCAAGTATTTAAAATCAAAAGAACTACAACTGGTTTAGAAAAAGCTTTAGAAAAACCTGATACTTTTTCTCCACCTGAAAATGATAACTTTGATAGAGTATCTAGGTCTATTGAAGTATTATACAGTGGTGTAAAGGTATTAGGATATGAAACTATGCTTGAATGGAAACAAGCTACTAATATGACTAGACCAAAGTCTAATTTAGTTAAAGTAAATATGAATTATAATATTTGCGCTCCTAATTTATACATGGGTAGAGTAGAAAGCTTAGTTAGCAGAATGATGGGTTTTGCTGACATGATACAATTAACTCATTTAAAAATACAACAAGTAATATCTAAATTAATACCTGATGGTGTTTATTTAGATGTTGATGGCTTAGCTGAAGTTGACTTAGGAAATGGTACTAAGTATAATCCTCAAGAAGCTTTAAACATGTATTTTCAAACAGGTAGTATCTTAGGTAGATCAATGACTACTGAGGGTGATCAAAATATGGGTAAAATTCCTATTCAAGAATTAGCATCGAATAGTGGTCAAAGTAAGATACAGGCATTGATAGGTACATATCAGTATTATCTACAAATGATAAGAGACGTAACGGGATTAAACGAGTCTGTAGATGCAAGCACTCCACATTCTGATTCATTAGTAGGATTACAAAAATTAGCTGCTCAAAATTCTAATACAGCTACTAGACATATACTAAATGGATCCTTATACTTAACTCAAAAAACCTGTGAAAATATAATATTAAGAATAGCAGATAGTATAGACTATGCTTTAACTAATGAAGCTTTAAAAAATAGTATATCAGTTTATAATGTAGGTCAATTAGAAGATTTCTGGAACTTAAACTTATGTGATTTTGGCATATATCTTAATCTAGAGCCAGACGAAGTACAGAAAGAAAGGTTAGAAGCAAATATACAAATGGCATTACAACAGGGTTCTATAAATCTAGAAGATGCTATAGATGTAAGAGAAATAAAAAATATTAAGCTAGCAAATCAAATGCTTAAGCTTAAGCGTAAGAAAGCTGCTGAAGCAGCACAAGCTGCTAACTTAGCTAACATAGAGGCTCAAGGCGCTGCAAATGCTCAGGCTAGTGAAGCGGCTGCTATGGCAGAAGTACAGAAAAAGCAAGCTACAGCAGATATAGAATTAAAAATAGAACAAGCAAAAAGTCAATTTGATATTCAGAAATTAGAAAGAGAAAATCAAATGATAAAAGAAAGAATGCAAATGGAGTTTGAATTCAATATGCAACTTGGTCTACAGAAAGTACAAAAAGAACAAGAGAGAGAAAAAGAGATAGAAGAAAGAAAAGACAAGAGGGCTAGAATAATAGGCACTCAACAGAGTTCTATGATTGATCAAAAGAAAAATGATCTTATGCCCATAGACTTTGAAACACAACAAGAAAGAGGTAATTTATCTCTTTAACTAATAATTATATAATATCATATCATGGCAGAAGAAATAAAAAAGAAAACTGACGGTACGCTTGAACAAGGTGAATTTAAAGTTTCAAAGAAAAGAGGTAAGCCTCGTAAATTAACCCAAAAAGATAATACTACAAAAGTAGATATGTCTTTAAAAAAAGAAGATGATGCCGTTCAAAAGTCAGAAACAAAGGAACCTGTGCTACAGTCTGATGAGCAGTCAGAAGAGAAAAGGGAAAAGGTCACAGTGGAACTGCAAGAAGTGGGACAAACACACGGGGAACCTGAACAACCTACCGAAGAAATTAAAAAAGAAAAAGAAGTAATAGTAATAAATGAAACTGTAAAAGAAACAGAGGTTGAAGAAGAAGACTCTGAAGTTGCAGAACAATTACCATCTAACCTACCTGGTAACGTAAACAAATTAGTAGAGTTTATGAACGAAACAGGTGGATCATTAGAAGATTATGTAGTTTTAAATAAAGACTACGATGGTTATGATGATAGCTTACTAATTAAAGAATATTATAAAAAAACTAAACCTCATTTAGACACTGAGGAAATCAATTTCTTAATGGAAGATAATTTTTCATTTGATGAAGAAGTTGATGAAACAAGATTTGTACGTAAACAAAAATTAGCGTACAAAGAAGAAGCTGCAAAAGCCCGTAATTTTTTAAAGCAATTAAAAAGTAAATATTACGATGAAATCAAGTTGAGGCCATCCGTTACTAATGAGCAAAGAAAAGCTATGGATTTTTTTGATAGATACAATCGCACACAAAAGCAAACAGCTGTAATTAGGGATAAATTTTTAAATACTACCAAAGATTATTTTCAAAATGAATTTGAAGGTTTCAATTTCGATGTTGGAGATAAAAGGTTTAAATATAAAGTTTCAAACCCTCAAGATATAGCTGAGTCCCAAAATGATATTAGTAAATTTGTAAATAAGTACACTGACGATTCAGGTGCTATTGACGATTTAAACGGATATCACAAGGCGCTTTACGCAGCTAGAAACGCTGATAGAATAGCAGAACATTTCTATGAACAAGGCAAAGCTGATGCTACTAGAGATATAGTTAACAAGTCAAAAAATGTTGACGTTGCACCTAGAGGATCTGACAATGGTGAGCCTATGGTTGGTGGATTTAAAGTTAGAGCTATTACAGACGGAGACGGTGGAAAGCGATTAAAAATTAAACGAAGAACATAAACTTAAAAACAAACAAAAATGGCGTTAGTACCAGGCGGGAGTTTTCCCGCATCAATCGTTCCTGCACAGAACAAAGTTATTGTGCAAGACAACTACATTGACTTCAACAATATTACTGGAGGACAATGGGCTCAACAATATCTACCTGAGCTTTACGAACAAGAGGTAGAAAGATACGGAAACAGAACATTATCTGGTTTCTTGAGAATGGTAGGAGCTGAAATGCCTATGACATCTGATCAAGTAATTTGGTCTGAACAAAATAGATTACACATTGCTTACAATGAAGTATCTATTAGTGGTGTTGCAGGACAAGCTTTTACTTTAACTATAACTATTCCAGGTGGAAATAATTCAGGAGCTGTAAGAATTGGTAATACAATCTTAATTTCTGATAATGCTACAGGATTATCTGTAACTAAAGCAATTGTTACTCAAGTCGGTAACGGCGGTGGTACGACTGGAGATACACTTACTTGTGTTTCTTATGAAGCTACTTTACCTGCTGCAATTTCAGGATCTGCTGCAAAAGGATTAAACTTCTTTGTATACGGTTCTGAATTTCCAAAAGGAAGTAACGGTATGACAGGTGGTATTGAACCAGTTGTTACTACTTACAACAACGCACCAATCATTATTAAAGACAACTATGAACTAAGTGGTTCTGATGCTGCTCAAATTGGTTGGATCGAAGTTGCTACTGAAGACGGAACTTCTGGATACCTTTGGTATTTAAAAGCTGAGTCTGAAACTAGACTAAGATACGAAGATTACTTAGAGATGGCAATGGTTGAAGGTGAATTAATGGCTGGAGCTAATAACTTCCCATCAGCACAATTCCCTCCATCATCAGGTACACCTGCACAAACTATCAATGGTACGCAAGGTTTATTCTCTGCTATCGAAGCTAGAGGTAATATATTTTCTGGATTTGCTGGAGCTGCTGGACCTGGTTCAGGTGCAATTGCAGATTTCGATGAAATCCTTAAAAACTTAGACAAGCAAGGTGCTATTGAAGAAAACATGCTATTTTTATCTAGAGCTACTGCTCTTGATTTTGATGACATGGTTGCTGCAATGAACGGATCATACGCTTCTGCCGCTGCTGCTTCTTACGGTTTATTTGACAATGAAGCTGAAATGGCGTTGAACTTTGGATTTACTGGTTTTAGAAGAGGTTCTTATGACTTCTACAAGACTGATTGGAAATATCTAAATGATGCTTCTACTCGTGGTTTATCTAAGCAAATTGATGGTGTTATGGTTCCTGCTGGAACTTCAACAGTATACGATCAAATGCTAGGATCAAACATCAGACGTCCTTTCTTACACGTAAGATATAGAGCATCTGAAACTGAGGATAGAAGGTTTAAAGCTTGGATCACTGGATCTGTTGGTGGTGCTTATACTTCTGACTTAGATACAATGAGAGTTAACTTTTTATCTGAAAGATGTTTAGTTACTCAAGCTGCTAACAATTTCGTATTGTTCACCGGAGCTTAATTAGTATATAACGTGGGGAGAAATCCCCACTTTATTAATCTTTATATAATAAAAATTATGGGATATATAAAAATGCCACTGGAAAACTCAGATGGAGGTAAGGCAGGTGATATTACTTTAAATTGTAATAAAGCTTATCGTGTTAAAGTAGATGGTGGGGAATTACAAATAAATACAACACCAGTAGGTGATAGCGGTGGTGAAGTGATTGGATGGGCAATTAGATTTACTACTACTGCAACAGAAAAGGATGCTATTAACTTACAAGAGTTGATTGCTGTAGCTAGCCAAGACCCAAATAGTATACAATTGTTTGAACTAGAAGATGATACTTCTATGGTAAGACAAGGAGGATTAGAGCCAACGCCCAGCAACAGTGATGAATAATTTTAAAAAATAAAAAAATGGCAAACTATATAAAAATACCAATATCTAATGATACTGGATTACCTTTAGCTACTTCTGGTGCAATTGTTAATGC
>Ga0209337_1000684_pt1 | contig 27333 bp, 48 predicted proteins | sample LinPmetageLP53_FD_184044 | JGI IMG/M metagenome (GOLD analysis project Ga0209337, IMG submission 184044) | Marine viral communities from the Pacific Ocean - LP-53 (SPAdes) (version 2) | ecosystem: Environmental > Aquatic > Marine > Oceanic | place: Pacific Ocean | collected 2010-02-08 | reverse complement strand
ATAGTTGCTGTGTAACGATAGACACAGAATATTATGACGAGCTATACGATTATCTTACTGATATAGATGTAGATTTAAATGAATTAAATATTGATGATTTAGTGGTAAATGGCATTCAATTTTTAGACAAAAAAGATTCAGAAGATTATTATATATTAAAAGAAACTGACGAAGGCTGTTGGGTAATATAAATTAAAAATCAAATAAAATTAATATTATGAAAGAATATAAAGTAGATATACAAAGAACATATAATACGACTATAACATTAAGATTTCCAGATGATAATAGAGATCATAAAGCTATAATTGATAAAAATATATCAGAAGGAGACGAAGGTATATGGGATCTGATAGCTGAAAAAGAATTAGAACAAATGGATGTTACTAATGATCAATGGGAAATAGAAGAAATAAATACTACAATAACAGGTGCTTTATCTAACGATACAGGACCACGAAATTAATTAATTATGGGAAATATGAGTTATTGCAGATTTGAAAATACTGCACGAGATGTAGAGGATTGCTTAGAAGCAATAGATAATGGAGCTATAAATGATTTGAGTACTGAAGAGGCTTACGCTTTAAGACGCTTACTAGAATACGCTAAACATATAGTAGAATTAGAAAATGAAATAATTGAATCAGTAGAAAAAAATAAATAACTATGGGAACAAGATCGCTAACTAAAGTAATACAAACCTGGGAAGATGAATCAGGTAAAAAACAAAGAAAACCAATTACATGTATGTATCGTCAAATGGATGGGTACTTAGAAGGACACGGACAAGATTTAGCCGAATGGCTATCTGGCTATACTATTGTAAATGGTATACCTTTAGATAAATCTGAGCCAATGTTTAATGGCATGGATTGTCTTGCAGCTCAAATGTATGTACATTTTAAAGCAAATGGCTGTAAAGATGACGGTACTCCAGTATCTTCTCCAGGAAATATATATTGTATGCATCCTGATGCTTCAGATTGCTGGGAGGAATATCTATATGAGATATCAAAAGAAGATAATGGAATATTACTTACAGTATATGAAACTGATTATAAAGGTGGTGCTGAAGAGGTATTTCATGGAACACCAGAAGAATTATTAACTAAAATAAAAAAAGAATATGCTTAATACAGAACAAATCTTAGAACAAAATGGACTTAATTGGAATGTAATTAAGAAACCATTAATATATGCAGGTGAGTGTACCCCTGAAGCTAATAACGGATTACACCACACTCCATACTATGGTATAGTAAGAGAAGATACAGGTGAAGTATTTACTACAGTATCAGAAGGTTATGAGCCTACACAAAATCATACAATTATAGAAACTATGCAACAAATTGCAGGTGAAAATGAGCTAGAAATTGTAAAGGCCTTACCATTACATAATGGTAGAAAAATTGTAGTACAAATGAAAAGACCTGATAACATCATAGATATAGGTGGGGAATCTACAGAGCAATATGTATATGCTATTAATGGGCATGATGGTAGCTCATCGCTAAAGTTTGGCTTTATGAATAAAGTTATATTCTGTCAAAATCAATTTGGCTGGCTATCAGGAAATGCATTTTCTGGTTATAGGCATACAAAATCTATACAAGATAAAGTAAAAGAATTGCCAAAAATAATTAACTTTACAGATCAATATGATAAAGTTGCTGATTTACAGATGTTTAGTAATGAATCCGCTACATCATCCCTAATAAATGATTTAGTAGATTATCTAGCTAATACAGATAAACTACCAATATCTACTAGAAGAGCAAATATGGTGCGTGATCTCAGCGCGTGTATATATATAGAAACTAATAGAATATCACAAACTAAATGGGGCGTATTTAATGGTGTAACTAAATATACTACACATGAGAAGTCATCTCCTAACAGAGAGTATGGACAGCAAGAATCTATATTAACAGGATCTTGTGGAAAAATGAATGAAAAGGCTTTTAACTTTTTGAAAGCATACTAACAGAGACGAGGGGGCTAAGGCCCCCTTTTTCTACTTATTAATAAATAAAAATTATAATCATGGATATAAACAAAATGTTTTTTGAAGATTTACATCAAATTCAAATGAATAAAATAAATGCTAGTGAAATAAAAGAAGCTAGAAAAGTAATATTAAGGCTTCTAACACAAGTTAGTAGTAATCACAGAGATAATGTGACTGGTAAAGACAATGCTGTCTTAGATGCTTTAAAATGGCTTAAAGACAATCAATCATGAGCGAGGTTACTACTTGCTGTGGATCTAGTTATGAAGATAGTTGGATATCAGATTGTTGTACGGTAGAAATGCATGCTGACTCAGATGTATGCCCAGCTTGTAAGGAGCACACAGAAGCTACAGGTTATATCTGTAATGAATGTGGAAACTGGAATGAAAATTTAGAAGAACTGTCTGAATATAATGCTAGAAAGAAAGAAAATCATTATGAAGAAATGGCAGACGCTAGACGAAAGTATGGAGAATAATTATATATTTGTTAGCTTAAATAAAAAACTATGGATTCATACGATATAGAACAAACATTACTTGGTAAATTAATTGTAAAGCCTGAGTTAATAGATAAATACACTCAGTTATTACATGAAGATTTATTTGAATTTCCTTTTAATAAGTCTACATATCATGCTATAGAAGAACTAAAAAGCAAAGATAGAGTTATAGATATATTAACAGTATCAAAACTTATTAAAGGTGAAGATATTATATTGAATTTATCTCAAATGACTGAAAAAGCTTTTGATTTTACAGAAATTATTACATGTATAGGTATTCTAACAGAAGAGTTTCAAAAACGTACATTAACTGGCATAGTTCAAGATGTTGGTAATAAATTATCTAATCATGATGAGCTTGAGCTTATAATAGGAGGTTTAAATGCAGAATTATCTAAACTATCTATAGGTCAGCCTGAAGAATTAGCTGATTTAAACACTCAGTTAAGTGCATTTATAAAAGATATAGAAGTTAGAATGAACACAGATGGGCTATTAGGTATAGCTTCTGGGTTTCATGCTATTGACAAATTTACAGGTGGATGGCAGCCTACAGATCTAATCATAGTAGGTGGTGCATCATCTATGGGTAAAACAAGCTTTGCGCTTGCGCTTGCTTATAATGCTGCTAAGTATACTAACACGCCTACTGTAATCTTTTCTTATGAAATGAGTGCAATACAATTATTAAGAAGATTAGCGTCTATGGAATCAGGTATTAGTAATAGATATATTACAAATGGCACATTAGATGATACAGAGCTTGCTAAAATTCATAATACAATTACTGAAATTGAATCTTTACCATTATCTATAGATGAGGGTAATATTACTTCTTTAGGTTATTTAGTACATAGAATTAAAGAATATGTAAAAAATAAAGCAGCTAAACTTATTATGGTAGATTACTTACAATTAGTTAGCGCAAAATCTAAAGGAGGCAGTAGAGAACAAGAAGTTAGTCAGGTAGCTAGATCATTAAAAAATCTTGCTAAAGAATTAAATATCACTATTATAGCATTAAGTCAGCTCAACAGAGGTGTAGGGAACCGTAATAATAGTAAACCAACATTATCAGATCTTAGAGAATCAGGTGAGATAGAACAAGCTGCAGATGTAGTAATGCTTATATATCGTCCTGAATATTATGGAATAGAATTTAATGATAGTGGAAAAGAAAGTAAAGGAACAGCCAATATTATATTTGCTAAAGGGAGGAATATAGGTGTCGGTGAAGTAACTCTAAGCTTTAAAAGTGAAATAACAAAATTTATAGATTATGAAGAAGTATAATTTAATTGGAAAATATCCAATAATTTCAATGGTGTTTATTGCTGCATTAGTTTTTCTGATAGGGCCAGTTATTTTTGCATTAATTATTGCTGGAATTATAGTACTACCTATGTATTTAGCTGTTCAAATATTTGGTGATAAACAATAATTATGTATATTTGTTCTGTAAATGGAGCAAAAAATAAAAGAAAAGTCTAAAGCTAAATCAATTATTGCAGAAATTGCACATGATTTAGGAATTAACAAAAAACTTGTAAAACAGGTATTAATTTATACATTTAGAGAAATTGCAATTACTCTAATACTAAAAGGTAAACCTGTTATGATAAGAAGATTTGTAAAGTTTGTTGTAGCAGCAGCTGCAATTAAAAAAGCAAACAAAACAAAACAAAAAGAAAAAGTAAAATGAGTTTAAAAAATTTAAGTAAAGAACTACCATTCAAGTGGCGCGTACAATCCACTAAGTTTGGAAAAACAACTTGTGTAGCATACATAGACGCTAGAGACTGTCAAGACTTACTAGATGAAGTAGTAGGTCCAGAAAACTGGCAAAGCATGTTCTATGAAGAAAATGGATTATTATTTTGCAAAGTAGGAATATTTTGTAAGCCAGAGCTATGTGAAGAAACAGGAGATATTGCAAGCTGGGTATGGAAATCAGACACAGGTTCAGAATCAAAAGTAGAAAAAGATAAAGGTCATGTATCAGATGCATTTAAACGTGCATGTGTATCGTGGGGTATAGGTAGATTCTTATATAGATTAAAAATACAAACTTTAACTACAAAACAATGGAAAGGCAAAGAATATCCATATGCTCCTGAGAAAGATAAAATAATCTTTGATGGAGATACATTAACTAAATATATTAACTGGAAAATCAAAAACAATAAATAATGAGTGCATTACCGTTTAATTTAAACACAACAACAACAGGAAGAGCTAAGGGTGAAAAAGTAGAATACATTACAACTGGAGCTTATGAATGTAAAATTACAAGTTTATCTACATCAGAACAATTAGAAGACTATAAAGGATCTCCATTTATACAATATGCTGTAACAAGTAATGGTAAGGTGGGTAGATGTAGATTTTGGGTTGTTAAAGAAACTGACAAGCCATCTACACAAGAATGGAAGTCTAAACAAATTAAAGACTTTCTAGTAAATGCTGGAATAAAAGACTTTAATGATGACAGTAAAGCTATGAATGACGCTATAGGTAATAGTTTAATGATTACATTTATATCAGAAGAATACATTAGTGTAAATAGAGATAATCAAGAACCTGTTATTAGAACTGCTACTAAATACAGATGGTCTGCTAAATCAGGAGGAAAATGCACATATAATCACGACATGAACCAAACTCTAACTGATGAGCAAATGTCGGAGTTTAGTGAAAAACACGCTGCATGGAGTAAGGCTAACAGTTCCGTAGCAGCAAACTCAAATGATGAAGACATGCCCTTCTAAACATATATAAATGAGAGAGATAACAGATTCCTAGGATCAGGTAAGTGTCCTGCTAGACAGGTTAAACTTTTAAGATTTAAGTGCGCCAAATTCCTAATGGATGAAACTCTCAAATTTATTATTATCTTTGCAATATGGCAGAGATTTTTATAGCAGGAAATGTCCCATCTAGTAAGAACGGAAAACGATGGACAGGTAAATATTTAATTCATTCTAAAACAGTTATGAATTACATAAAAAACTCAAAGGAGGATTGGGTTAGCAATCAAAAAGAATTTGAAAAACTAATAAAAAACAAGGAAGTGCCATACAAAATAGAATTTACATTTTTAAGAAATAGTAGAAGAAAATTTGATTATATAAATCCTTGTCAAACAGTTCAAGATTTAATGGTAAAATATGACTATATTCAAGATGATAATTGTGATTGTATTATCCCTAGTTTTGGGAGATATGAATATAATAAAGAAGGATCAGGAGTAAAAATAAAAGTATTATGAGAAAAATTAGAAAAAATCTAATTTCTTTTCTTAACTTAAGTGAAGATAAAAAAGATAATATATTACAATATATTAGAGAGAAAGAAGTATCTATAAGAGCTGCTGCTTTAGATTTTAATGTAACTAGTGAAACTATTAATAAAATATTTGCAGAAAGATTTGGCAAAAGAACTAAAATAGAAGAATCAATATCAACACCTAGGAAGAAATACTTTAAAGAATACTGGATAGAAAATAAATTTAAATAAAAATTACATGACACTAAAAACTAAACAAAAAAAAGAAAAGATTAATATTATGGGTAATAAGTATAAAGTAGAGAAGCCTATATCTGATACACTAAAAGCAATGTCAGAAGCTCTAAGGTCTCATGAAGTTGCTCTGTTAACATGGCTACATAAAGATTATACTGGTGATGACAAATTTGAAAAAGATGAAATAAAAGGATTCAGAGATAGTTTAAAAGACTATTGCATGCAAATACCAGAAGCAGAAAATATTCTTAAAAGAATGGAAGAATTAGATGATCAAGCAGAAGAAGAAAATAAAGAAAAGGAAAATAAAGAACAAAACAAATAAAGGAAAGCTTAGGGAGCAAAAGATTAATTTACTACTTTTGTAGAACTTTCCTTACCATGCTTACATGGTTTTTGTTTTGATTGCATTGAGGCCCTCTTTCGGGAGGGCTTTAGTGTATTAAAATCAAACAATGAAATTAATAGAAAATCACAACCTAACACATCACAACTATTATCAAGATACAGAATATGTATCTAATAGTATGTTGAATAATCTTACTGGTAAATCACCAGAATACTTTAGGTTTGCAGTAGATAATCCACAACTATCTACACCTGCAATGAAATTTGGATCAGCATTACATATGAATGTATTACAGCCAGAAGAGTTTAATAATGTATATGCTGTAGCACCTAAATTTGACAAAAGAACTAAGCAAGGTAAAGCAGATTATGCAGAATTTGTTAACTCTAATATGTTAAAAACTGTTGTATCAGAACAAGACTATCATCTCATAGAACAAATGACAGAAAAAATAATGAGAGATTCTGATGCTAAACTAATGTTAAGTAATGGGCTTAAAGAACATATTATAGCTTGGGAAAATGAAGAGCACGAAGTAAAATGCAGAGGTATGCTTGATGTATATAATAAAGATGCTAATATTATAGTAGATCTTAAAACAACACAAGATAGTTCTTATTATGGATTTGCAAGCTCTGTAAAGAAGTTTAAGTACTATAAGCAAGCTGCATTCTACATGGACGCTGTAAGGGCTCAGGAGTTCTATATTGTAGCTATAGAGAAAAGTCCGCCATTTAGTATAAATATTATACAGATAGGTGATGATCTGCTTGATAAGGGTAGAGAGCTATATAATAGAGATCTAGAAATATATAAATATTGTAATGATAATGATTATTGGCCTAGCCAAGGATTTGATTATCTTGACAAGAAATCAGAAAGAAGTATACATATAATGAATGAAGATATATTATGAAAAATTCAGTAGTATTTGAAGGAGGTATTGATAAAGTTAGTACCTTAGCAGATGGAAGTTTAAGGGTGTATTTAGGTACACCTGAACTTTCAAACGAAACTATGGTTAATCTATTTGGATTAATTAAAAAGCCTGGCTATATATTAATATCAACAAACACTATCAATCAAGATCAGATAGATGCAGTTGAGAAAGCAACAACTAACGCAGAGTTTAGTGAAAAGACACCCAGCCAAAGAATGAGAGGAGTTATGTATAAGCTCTGGGAAAAAACACAACCTAAAACCTTGAATGGAGATTCAGGTGAAATGGAATATGTAGAGTTTGATTTATTCTACAAAAGACAAATGAATAAAATTATTGATCACTTTAAAACTAAATTAGATTAATGAAAAAAGAAAAATTATATAATGCTAGTGAGGTAAGTTCTTTTGCTATGTTTTTTGGAATTAATATGTGTAGTAGAAGTAAATATCCAGAGAAAAAAAAATATTCTTATAAAGATAAAAGAACTAAAGAATATGGAGCACAAAGATTAGAATTATTAAAAAATAGTAAAACAAATTCAAGAATAAAAATTAAATAAATGAGTAAACATGATGAGTGCTATTATGAAGTAGGTAGGAATGGATATGTGTCTAGCTCTACTGGAGATAAAAGAATACCGTCTTATTACATAGGAAAGTATCATAAATACGAAGCGCGTAAAGTTGTAGAAGATTTTGATCTTTCTTATAATTGCGGTACCGCTGTCACATATCTTTTACGTGCAAAACGGAAGCATAAATCACCAATAGATTGCATTACAAAAGCCATAGCTCATTTAGAGTTTGAATTAGAAAGATTAAAACATGAAAGTAAAGAAAATAAAAAGAAAAACATTTAAAATTAGACCATCTGGTAGATCTACAGATTTTATATCTCCAAGCTTTGGCTATGGTTGTTTGTATAGCTGTTCTTACTGTTATATGAAACGCCATATGCCTTACGGTCTATCTGTTGCAACAAATACAGAAGATATACTTACTGAAATAAATAGTCATGCTGCTTTTGCTCAAGTAGATAAGCCCAATCAAACGCATGAAAAATATATTACATATGATATAAGCTGCAATGAAGATTTTGCATTACACGCTAAACATCATGAATGGAAAAAAATATTTAGATTCTTTAAAGATCACCCAGATATTATGGGAAGTTTTGCTACAAAATATGTAAACAAAAACTTGTTAGAATTTAATCCTGAAGGTAAAATACGTATTAGATTTAGTTTGATGCCACAGAGTAAGGCTGATTTACATGAGCCAGGAACATCTAAAATTATAGATAGAATATTAGCTATTGACGCTTTTACATTTGCTGGTTATGATGTACACGTAAACTTTAGTCCTATAATAGTATACGATGGATGGCTAAATGATTATTTTGAATTGTTTAGATTAATGGATAAATATATAGAAATTAAAGAAAATGTTTTGTCAGAATGCATATTTCTTACACACAATATAGAAAGACATACTTTAAACCTTAAAAACAATCCAAAAACAGAAATAGATTTATGGATTCCTAACATACAAGAAACTAAAATATCACAATACGGTTGTGAAAATATTAGGTATAATTACAAGCTAAAACGTGATTATATAAATCAATTTAAAGAATTACACAATAAGGTAATACCCTGGAATAAAATTAGATACATATTTTAATTATGATAATAACAACAATTATACTTGCAATAATTTGTTTTTTTACATATCTTTATATGGATAAATTTAAAAGAGAAAATAAAATAATACAAAACCTAGAAAAGTATGCCAAAAAAGAGGAAATTAAACAGCAAAAATCCAAAGTATTTAGACAAAAATCTTTTAAACAAACAAATAATAAAGAAAAAAGTGCACAGTTGTACAACTAATAAAGGAATAAAAATTTATGCAGTTTGGTATGAATGATGATGAATTTGTATATTTAGGTATGATTGCTATTATTCTAATTATTGGATTTGTAATAGGAACTGTTGCTTGTATAATAAAAACTTCAAAAGAAAATAAATCTTTAAAAAAAGAATTAGATAGAGTAAATGATTTATATTTTGAAGAAATGGATAAATGGAAAAGTAAATATGATCAAAATGATTATGAAGCATATTAGATATATACTACACAGACTAGGCTTTCATAATAAAAAATGTAGAAGAAGAGTCTATACTACAAAACAAGACTATTTATGTTTAATAACGGGTAACACCCATAAAAAATTTGAATTATGATGCAAATGATAGGGAACAAGGTTTTAATAGAGCCTGATAAAATTAAAGAAACTACAGATTCAGGAATAATAATTTCTAAAGCAGAAGCAGAAATACCTACTAAGGGTATTGTAATTTCTACTGGTAGTAAAGTACAAGAATTAATAGAGGGAGATTATGTTATATACGAGCCAAGACACGCAATGCGTATGGAGTATAAAAATGAAGAATATCTTATGTTTCCTGAATCAAGTATAATTGCTAAAATAAATAAATAGTATGAGCTTTTTAACACACTTAAAGAAAACTGAACATGAAGAAGATACAAGATGGATTGTTAAGTATAACAAAAAAAATCTTGTTAGAGAAGTAAAACAGATTTATAAACCATCTGAGTACTATTCTTTTAATTTGCATAAAGGTAAAAATGCTAGACCTTTACATAATAAAAATGTTTTAATTAAGATACTAGAAGAAGATAAAGAATTTAGACAGTAACATTATAGTTTAATATTCCTTGTAATCCGTTTTCTCTACTATATATAAAAGCTTGTGCTTTCTTTATATTACCAATAAAACCTTTACTATCATGCCAGTAATCAGTGGCAGACATAGATGATAAGTTTCTAACAGTTATTCCGTTAAGCTCTTCTATAGCTTGTAGCTTCATTGCTTTGTTAGTATGGAAGTGTCCTCTATGTACTTCTACATATACAGTATTACTCCATAGATTTTTAAATCTCTGAGCTATAATACCTGGAAGGTTAGCGGTCTTAGGCCCATCACCATGATCAGATATAATAAGATTATTACCATAAGGTATGGCTTTCATTAGGCAGTCGCTATTATCTACTTTTACATTTTCATTTTCTTCATAGTATAATTCTAAAGTATCACCTAAATGCATAACAGATTCTCTATCATGATTACCTGGAATAACCATTACATGAACATTAGCTATTTCAGATAATATGTTGATAGCTTTAATCATAAGCTTTCTAGCGCATCTATACATATCTATATGATACTCTGAGTTAAATTGTGGAGTACCTCTTGTTGTAGCTGGTATTGGCCAATCTTTATCAGAATTTAATAAATCGTGCCCTACTATAAAAAGTATCTTATCTATATGATAACCTTGAGATCTATATAATAAATGATCTATAGCGCTTAAAAGACGGTCTTCAGCTATGTCCATACTATACTTATCATCTTTAATACCTATCTTACCTAAATGAAGATCAAAAGCTGATATTTCTAAAAGATGTAAATCTTTTCTGTCTTCAGGTCTTTCTCTTTTAATTTTTGAAACTTTTACAGATAGATCTCGTAAATCCTCCATGAGTTCTTCTCTTACCTTCTCTATATTAAACTCTTCTTTTATTTTTTTAAGAAAAGCTTTTGTTCTAAACATAGTAACAGTAATAGGATTTCTATCGTTATCAAATCCAGTTACCTCATATGTACCTATATCATATTTTTCTACTTCCCAAGAATCTAGATTAACATTACAAGCTGCTAATAAATCATCTAAAGATTTAACTCTTGTACAATTTTCTGCAATTAGTATAGCCTCTGTTTTGTTTTCTTGGAAACTAACTATCTCTTTTTCTTTTGGTTCTGTATCTGGATTTTTTTTTCTTAATCCGCGTGCAAGAGTTCTAATTTGTTCGTAATTAGTACCAAATTTCTTGGCTGTATCTGCGTATTTACTACGCATTAAGTGAGGATTGTTTAATAGATACTCTCTGATTTTATCATTTAAAGACATTGTTATTTTTTTAGTTATCATCAACACCATAGCCATGCTGACTTAATAGTGTTAAATTTACAGGAACAAGCTTTTTCTTTGAACGAGTTCCGACTAATTTATTAACCGCTTTGTTAACAATGATTTTATTGGTAAATATAGTTCCTTTATTATAACCTTTTACTATATGGTTATCCAATGTGTATATTTTGTTTTTTGAGTCTTTAAATGTCCAATTAGATAACCATATTGGAATATTGTATCTTGATGTTGGTTTATCCACTAGTTTTGCTAAAAGTAATACTAGGACCTAAAATAGAGCTTGAACCATAAAAATATATTTTATTACTAACATTAGTAAAAATATTTTTTACAATATCTGCTAAACTTACTGTACCTAAATAAGGAAATTCAGCGCCAAATAAACGAGTGATAGATATTCCTGTAACTGCAGTTATAATTCCTGAAGATATAGTAAAAGAAGCATCTTTTTGATCACCGACACTCCAAGATATTGTTATGTTGATATAATCAGATGAAATTGCATTATAATTATGTATTACAATATCGTTTAAACTTTCTCCCTGACTTAATGTAAATATTAATTCAGCAGAAGATGTTGTAGAAAAAGTATGACTACTGATAATAGATAATTTACTAGATGCTTCTTTAGATATAACAGAGCTTCTATATTCTTTATTAAAAGATTCTTGAATTTGCTGTGTTTCTATTCCTGATTCTGATGATGGAACAGGATTAATTATAGCTGTATTTATTTTTCTTGTTTGAAATTTAGACCTAATATTAGATCCTTTAGCTCCATACTTGTCTTTAATTATTGGCATATTACAAAGGTAGTAATTTTTTTTATTTTATTAAACTCCGATTACTTTTTCTATATTAGCAGTTGCGACTGCATTAACTTTACTTATATTGGCAGATTCTACACTATTTACATCATTTCCATATCCTGTTGCTAAGGTATAGTTAATACGAGGACGCTGACCTGCACTTGAAGCTTCCGTATAACGAGCCCCTAAATTAACTGTACCAGCACTTGGTATTGTAACATTTAAATAATCATAAGTATAATTTATAAAACAAACTATAACAACATCATTATTTTTTATGTCATCTAAAAGATCACTAGTACTTGCTAAAACATTTGCGCTATTTGTACTCCATGTTCCTGAGCTTTCAAATGCTGCAGCTGCACTATAAGCAGTAACGTTACCTTCTTGTGATTCACCATCTGCCCAGCCAGGCATAGCATCAAAATCTGATTTTGCTAACGCTGTGCCCCCGTCACCCCCAAACGCATTACTTTTTACAGCAATAATACTACCATCATCCCCAGATGATCCAACTAATTCAAACTGAGCTGAACCCACAGTTCCTGTTACACCTGATGTATCAAAATATATAAACGATCTTTCTACTCTAAAAGTAGCACCACCACCTCTTCCTGAAAATTTATGTACTGCTGTAAAATTACTATCTGCAGCTTCAGTTAGATTTATTGTAGTTCCAGTGTCAACGTCTCTAGCCCCTGCCCAAGTTGTGGTGCCACTTCCAACACGACCATCATCTGTAGTTCCATACAATAAAGGCATTAAAATTCTTTTTTAGGTAAATAATAAGTGTTAGAATTAAAATATATATTGCTGGGTGGGTTAACAGATATAGATTCATATGTTGTTCCGTTTATAAAAAACACATCATCTAAATTAGTGTGATTATTCCACCAAGTAGTTTTAGCTCCAGATTTTGCTAAAGTTGGTAAAACACTAGTAAAACGATCTACATTATCATCTGCCCAAGTATCATAAAATATTCCATCATATGTAGATAAAGAATCTTTTATAACATACCAATCTCCTTCTACTATAGTAACGTTAGATTTTCCAACAGCCCAGGCTTTTGCCTTTTCTATTATTTGTGGGTGATTTTCTATTATTGTGTGTGATGTTATAGAGTTTGCTTGAATATAATCAGCAGCTATTCCCATTCCAAATCCTATTTCTAATATATCTCCACTTCCTTCGCAAATATAATCTGCTGAAGCTTTCATAATATTGTCTTCCCAATCCATCATTACTTGAAACTCTGTTTCAGATTCATCTATATAATAAATCTTGCTAGATGAAAATGTTAATGTTTCGTCTTTATATGCCATTACGCTACTTCAACAAATGTGTTATCTGGATTAAACCAGATATTACCATTAGAAGCATGTAATACTTGATAACCTATAATACGAACACAATCACCACTTACAGATGGCGCTGTAGCTGACGCGTTGCCTGGTACTCCAGCGTTATCAGATTGAACATATAAAACATCTCCAATTGCTCCTGGATCGTGATCTAAAGTTACAAAACCTCTTAGTAACATTCCATTAGTATCTGATGCAGCGCCTAACGCCACTCCTAACAAACCATCAGACGTAGAAACAGCGTCTGCATTTGCTATTTCCCAAGTACCATCAGATTTATAATGATATATTTTACCTACAGTCATAGATGTTGTACCACCAAAATAAGCTACATCTCCATTTGCGTTACCGTCAACAGCTGTAGTTGTAGCTAAAGTTCTAGTTGTGCAAGCAATAGGGCCTGTAAAAGTTGCTAGCTTATTGCTATCAAGAGTTAATACAGTAGAGGTACTTGCATTACCATCCGTAGTGCTGAATACCATTCTAGCTCCATTTTCACTAGCAGACCAACCAGCTTCACAAAACGCTTCTATAGAAGCTCCTAATACACGATTTGCACTAGCATCTTCAGCTCCAAAAAACTCTACTGTACCTAATCTATGATTATCTGCCATGGCAGCTCCATCATCACAAACAAGCTTAAGTTTACCTCCTTCTGTAGCGCTACTAGCGGTTGTATTTACTGTTTGAAAAAAAGCCCCCGCATCATTAGTGCTAACGTATCCAGTAACGTTTAAGCCGTCATCAAGTAATTTAGCTAATTCTACTTCATCAACCTGCCAAATATACCTACCGTCATTAGCAGCACCTGAGCTTGTATATGTATTAAAATAAACTTCATCTATAGTTTGAGCTCCACTATTATACGCGGTTTTTATTTCAAATCTGTTTGTAGCGGAAGATCCTAAACTTATAGTTGGATTACCATCGTTAACAGGATCATACATAGTAACATCTGAAGCTTCCATAAATATACTGCCAGCAGCGTCTAAAACTATATCTGTAGCTACAACTTCTAAGTCATTAGCTGTTGGAGAATTTATATATGAATTAGCATCTCTAAAATTAAGCTTTACATTAGTTCCCATTGTTTTAGAACCTGTAAAGGTTTGCGCAGTAGTTAAATGAGCTGTATCAGCATCTAAATATGCTGATGCAATAACTGTACCATTCCAAACACCAGCTGTAATTGTTCCAATAGTAACAATGCTTGAGCTCCCACCTATAATAGAAAATTTATCAAGTATGGCAGCAGCTGTCATTAATGAAGTATCATTATCATTAAATGTTGCCCCTCCCACTTGTATGTTTTGTATTACAGTACTTGCTGTATCACTGTCAGATTGTGGATATGTTGGCATTCCTAAACCTACACCACTACTAGTAACATTTATATCTATTCCTTCAAAAAACTTACATAAACCTGTATTCCCATTTATTATAAGAGAACTGCTAGTGCTTTGACTGGCAGATCCAGAAGCAACAGGATTTGAATAAGCAAATACGATATCTCTAGCTACAGCATTACCTGTTGACTCTCCAGGAAAGAAAACAAGACCTCCTCCTATTTGATTAGTCCCAGAAGCTCCACTTGCTGTTATATTTAAATTAACTCCACCCCCATCAGGGTTATCAGTCCCTTTTATTGTTCTTTGTTCAGCTTGTTGTATATCTCCTATTTCTAATATGCTTTCTACACGAATACCTTTTTTAAATATTGTTTTAAAATACTCTAATTTTTTCCCTATCCATTTAATCATTTTTATCTAAATCTATGTATTGAATAGTTACATTTTTTCCCTTTATTATTTCTTTAGCAATATCTGGATATATTCTCTTGTACGCATTAGTTGACTTGCCAATGAAGCCGTCTTTGATGATAATGTTATTCTCCTGCGAATCACCCACAAGTAAACATCCAGCAGAATGCTCATCAGTGTTGCCAGTATGTATAAGGATATATTCAAAATTCGGGACATTAGTAATGTGTAGCATTCCTTTATGAAATCCACCATGTTTCTTTTTGTATTTATTATGAAATCCACCTTCAGTTCTTAATTCAATTTTATAAGTACCAGAAGGAACTCTAGTTTCTCCTCTAACCTTTAAAGATCTTTTCTCATCTTCTAGTGTATAACATAGAAATTCTAGTCCTAGATTACTCTCTAAAAAAAGTAAGCCAGAAGTACTATCCTCCTGGCTACTAAATCTTAATACTTTAAGTTTCATGTATTACATATTTTAATTACTAGTCGTCTGTATTAATACCAGTATCTTCTCCATCACAAATTAAGTATTGTACTTTTTGTGCAGCTGTTGTTGCAACTAAACCTAAATCGTTAGAAGCATCTCCAGCACCATCTATATGTACAGGAGCAAAGAAACACTCTCCTGGTTTTAAATCAGCAATATCATCTCCATCTGCTTGAACTGCTACGGGATAATCAGTATCTACATTTTTTACAAATGTATAAACTAAATCTTTATTATTTTGTAAACTATTTATAACAGTAGCCGCAGTACCATTAGTTAACATTTCTCCTGTGTGCATATGATTTGAATCTGTTACTGTTGCAGCAGTTGTAAATGATGGAGAAAATGAAAATACTGTAACTCCATTTTCGTCTATTAATGAAAAGCTTCCTGATGCTGTTACTGATAATGATTGTGTTGCCATGTTTTTATATTTTTTATATTATTTATTAAGCTGCTGCGTCTATTTCTACAGCAAAATATTCAGCTGTAACTGTACCGCCTAATCCACGAGCTGTAACTGTATCTGTATCACGTAAAATAGTAAACATAAATTCACCTGCTTTTAGTACACCAAGTAAATCATTAGCAGAAGATGCTCCACCATAAACCTCTAAGACATTTGCGTTATCTAAATTTCTTATGTAAATTGCTTTACCATATCCTGGTGCAGCCATAATTGTACCATCACCATCTGTAGCGCAGTCAAGTCTACCTGTTGCAATTTGATCAACTCCAGTTATATTCATTGAAAAAGACCCAGATTGTGATTGTGAATAACCTGTAGAAGTTGTAGCTGACATGTTTAAGGCTACATTTAATGTATAATTTTTTGCCATTTTATTTTAATTTTTTACAAATTTATGAAATTTTTCTTATATTTTTTAGATTCTTTTAACTTTTTAAGCTCTCCACACTTTTCATATTCTTCTAATATGCAAAAATAATCAATTATTTTGTCAATTACCTTATTATCAATATTTTTTTTAGGATTAAAAGGAAGTGAGCAACCATTATACTCTAATAATTCATCAAATGATAGTTGATCTGTTATTATCATATAGGAATTTACCATTGATTCGTATAATATTTCTTCACTATCTTCTTCTAATTCATTCATATATTTTATCACTTTTTAACTTTTTCTAAAGATCTCCCTCCAAAATAAGCTCCAATTACAGTTATTAATACTAATTGTAATAAATCCACCCAAGTAGACTTAACTTCAAAACTTAATGCGCCTGCATCTATAAATATTAATAACATGGTGCATACTATTAAAAATATTAAAACTAATGGTCTAACGTTTTTACTAAGCCATGAATCTGATTTTAAATCTGCTTCCCAACGAGATGTAATATTTTTTTCCATCTCTATTTCATAGTTAGCAACTAATTCTTTTATTTTTCTTTCTGCTTCTAATTTTTCCTCACCTGATGTGTGTAAATTATCTATAACTCCACCAACACCTTTAACAAGTTCTGCGGCTCCACTAGAAAATATGTTTGTTAATATACTCATTTCTTTTATTTTAATAGCCACCCCCTCCTGTTGAAGTAGAGGGAAGTGTACTTGTGTTAATAGTTTCTTCTGGTGTGTTTTGTTCTGTTATTATATTAGAATTATTAATCATAGCTTGATTATGATCTATCCCACCCATATATCCAGTTTGACCTGCAAACATATGAGTATGAAATCCCGATAGTCCTCTTGATGAAGCCCAAGCTAATGCTTCTGCTTGTGTAGAATATAAAGGAATACCGACTATTGTAGTTAATATAGACATATTATTTTTTTGCAAATTTTTCTAAACCAGCTATACCAAAGCATCCTAATACTACGAATACAAATGAATCATATACAAATTCATTAATAGCTAAATCTCTTCCTAACCATCCTGTTAAAAGATCTAATACCATTACTAAACACATTATTACAAAAGCTAATGCTCCAATAATTGATTTTTCATTATAATTATTATTGTCTTTAAATATTTTCATTATTTTATAATTATTTTTTTATCTGTAGTCCCATTATCATAAATATAAAAAAGCAATTTATTATTACTTTCTTTTGTAGGTCTTCCTAATAAGTCTGTAGTCATTAATAATTTCTTTTTATCTGTTGTTCTGCTTAATAAAGGACCAAACCAAGTTCCTTCACAATAGTTGTATGTAGCTTGACATATAGTGTCCCATTCATTTTCACAACAATAATCATCCACTGATATAACCCAAGCATAGCAAGGATCGTTTAACCAATATGGATTACCTGGTCCAGTTATACAGCCTGCGTCATAATGACAGTGCTCATCATTAACATTAGCGCTAGAATTATAATTGTACGCATCTGGGTCCATACATCCCTGAACCACAATAACACACGAACCATTGTCAGTATTAGCCAGCGAATCATAATTGTAAGCAGTGCTGTCCATGCAACCATAAACATAAGAAATACAAGTAAAATCTTCTGTATTGGCTGTGGGGTTGTAATTAAGCATAGAGGGATCAGTACAGCCATAAATATAAGAAATACAAGAATTATTATCAACATTTGCTAAAGGATTAAAATTAAACATTATTGAGTCAGTACAACCAAAAACATAAGGCTCACAACCACCATCTTCAGTATTTGCTAGTTGATCAAAATTAAACATTGTTGGATCTGTACATCCATATATTAAAGGTATACAAGCACCAGGTGTATTTGCAAGTGGATTATAATTAAAAGCTAAAGACTCCATACAGCCTAAAATAACAGGTATACAACCACCGTTATCTATATTAGCTAAAGTATCATAGTTAAACGATATTGAGTCAGTACATCCCCATACAGCTGAAGTTTGACAAGAGCCATTATTATAGTCAGCAATAAATCCTTGCGTATAATATTCTAAGTAAGATGAGTTAGTACAACCTGGAATGTAATAACAACTACCATCATCTGTGTTTACAGTATCTATGTAGTTAATTGCCAACGAATCCATACATCCAAATGTTTTTTCAATACATAAGTTACCACAATAAGTTGGTGCTATATGCTTAAACAAAGGACTTATAAAAGGCGGTAAAATTTCTATCATAACTTGACCTAAAGGATTGGTTAATTTAAATCCACAATGAGCAGCTGTTTGTGATGCTTGACTTGTAACTGAAAACTTAAATGAAACTGGCTTAGGTGATTGTAAATTTATAATATAATCGTTTGAAAATAAAGCAGTGTCTAATGAAAAGTACCAAACATTAGTATCTTGCTTTACTTCTAAAGAAGAACCAACCCAACCATCACCTACTAAATCTGTTAAGGTAAGTATATAGTCGCAGTTAGGTATTAAAGCCATTGTATTAGCGTTAGGATTGTAGTTATACATTGTAGAGTCTACACATCCAAATATTTTTAAATCAATGCATGAGCCATCATCTGTATCAGCTAAAGGATTAAACTGAACGTATGCTGGATCCATACACCCAAAGACGGGAGGGCAACCATCAGATACAAAAACATGTATTGAATCATTACCAAAAGCAGCGTCTGTTCCATAAATTAAAGTATCATTACACTGTATTAAATAATAAGATCCATCTAAACCACCCCAAAGTGCTCCATTTAACCCATCTCCATAAGAATCGTATATAGTAAAAATTAAAGGTCCAGTAGGTAGACATCTTGTTTCTACAACATTAGCATAATCAGGATAAGTCCAGTAACTATCTCCATTAGCTACTACACTATCATTAGCATCTTTAACATCCCAAGAAGTTTCATTTTGATATTGATCTAAGTTTATAATAATAGTTGTAGGCACACAATTTTGCCCTATCAATATAGTTGGTAATAATAATAATAATAGTAATATTTTTTTCATTTTAAAAGTCGCTCATTAATTGGTTGTCTATTTCTTCTTGTACATCTTCTTTTGTAGCTACCATTTTAAAACTAAGATCAGCTTGAAATCTAGCAACTTCATTTCCGTCTTTAAATATAATAATAGTAGGTATTACTGCTATTTTATGTTTTTTTTGCAACTCTGTATCTTTACTTATATCTACATAAGAAAGTGTATTAACATCGTTTAGTTTGTCAACCCAATTTACATTATTTGCTTCATTCCATCCTGCATTAAATACTGCTATCTGAACTTGTCCCATGGCCACTCCAGCGAGAAACATCAATGCTAATATACCTAAATATATAGCAAAAATTCTCCAAGTAGAATCTTGCTCTTTCATCTATTATAAAGTTTATCCTCAATTTTTTCAAGAGTTTTCTTCATTTCTTCTACATCTTTTTGTGTAGTTAAAATTGTATTTCTAATCATCTGATCTTTCATATCAAACTCCATTCTAGTTACATCTTGAGGCGGAGGTTCTGGTAATTCTCTAGCTTCAGCTATGTCAGATTGCAGCATAAACCACATACTAATAACTGTTGCCATAGCAGCACCAATACCTATAAGTGTTTTAATACTTATTTTAAATCCCGTATCTTCATTTAATTCTTTAGTCATTATCTAAATAACATTTTAGTAATTATAGCTGTTATTGATGTAAAAAATATACCTAACCAAATTCTTGCTGTCTTTCTAAAGCCTGTATTAAGATTAATACGAGCAATAACCCCATCGTCAGGATCAAGTAGACGTTTTTTAATTTCTCTAACATCTTGCTTTAACTCTATGAGTTCTGTATGTAGTTGTTGGTTTGTCATGTTCATTGTACTTTAAGTTTAAAGATGTAGATCTCAGGGGTATTAGCCCCTAAGAATCTCATCTGTATTTATTATTTTTTTGAACAACATTCATTAGTAAACATTCCATATAAAACAACCAAAGCTATTAAGCCAACTACTCCATTATTTCCTAACACATTAATAATATCCATAACATTTCCAATAACTGACATCCCTAATACAGGGCCTCCAAATAAAATCTCAGCTATAATACCAAAAGATAAAAGACTTATAAATAATGATGTCATTTTACCAAAAAATCCACTAACTAAATTAAATATATTTTCCATTCTATTTTATTTTTTAAATTAATAATTAAAGTTTATAAGCTACACCTAAAACAAATTTTCCTTCTCTTTCGCCATTTTCATTTTCTTTCATTGGCATAGAATAATTTGGTTCTATATATAGTTTATCCCATACATTATAAGAATATCCAGCTCCTAATTTCATATTTTCGGACATCTCTTCAGTTGGTCCCTGTAAAGATACATATATATTTTCAAAATAATATCTTCCAAATAGATCATAATTTTCTCCATTTTTCATTACACCAGCCATCATGTTGTCATTTATTTGATAACCAGCACCCATATTATCTGTTACACTGCTCATGTTCCACTCTTCTCCGTCTTCAGGTATATTTACAGAAGACATTATTGAAAATTGTGCTGATGCAAATAAACATGCGCAAGCTGTAATTGTTGTTAAAACTATTTTTTTCATTTTTTAAAATTTTTAAATTAATACTAAAATATGACGTAATTTACGCCAAATTTAAAATCATACCACTCTCTATTCCAGTACCTACTGTACTTCGCTTCTAAAAAGTATCCTAGTTGTTTGTTTATTTTTATTCCATAAATAATTCCTCCTGAATAATCATACCATTGTTCTCCGTTATTATATTTATGATATGAAAATTTACTACCGTCATCATAATGATAGGGCAATAAATTTCCCCAGGCATGAAGCCATTTATTTTTATTATATTTATAATAATCAAATCCAATTATAATTGAATGTTGTATTTGTTTTTTTAGCTCAAGTCTTTTCTTTTCTGTGTAATCTGCAATCACTTGCGGTATTACTACCTCTTTCCAAACTTCTGGACTAGTTGCTACTATAGTTCCACTAGGATCTTTATACTCACTATTTGCAACATCAATAGTATACCCTTCTTGTATTGCTAAGTAAGTGTAATGTAAATTTCCATTATCCAAGATCCATTTTTCTAGTGGATTATAACCATAAGGTTCTGCTAATCTATGAGCAGCTCCTATGCTAAATGCTAGGTTATTATTCTTTTTCATTCTATATCTTTCTGATAGTTCAAAGTATTCTACATCAGCAAATCCATCTTTTAAATATTCTACTTTAGCAGCAAAATGATCTATACAAAAAGGTCCGTTACAATCATCATCTGAACTATATCTAATAAAATGATGTTGATCTATATAATCTACTCCTTGCTGTCTTGTATAATCTATTTCAAATAAATATTCAAAGCCTTTTATTTTACCTACTGTAGCCGCATCTGTATAATTAGATTCAGTCCCATCATAAAATGTTTTTGCTTTATTTTCATATCCAAATCTAGCTATTTTTCTAATACCTATAGTGACAGAATAATCATAGGGTGTCTTTATTGTTCTTTCTTCTAAACTACCTGATGTAATAGAAAAAACTTTATTATCAGATATAGATGTGCCCCCATTTACTGCCCCGTAAATAGTAGAAAATTTTAAATGTTTTTTTAGATTTTTTCTTAAATCAATATCCTTTATATATTCTCCATAGTTTACCTGTGCTTTTAAAAAAAAAGATAAGCACATAAATATTGTTAAAATTAAATTATATTTCATTTTTGTTTTATTTATTTTATGCATATCCACCTCCTAAAGTTGTTACATCTAATGTAGGAATTTCTGTTACTGGTACTAAAACCTGACCCAAAGTTATATCTGTACCAATAACAGCTTCTATATTTGTACCGCTAGTATTAGTTGTTTTATAATATCCAGTTATATCGTCAGGATGCATAGTAGTCATGTCAATTGGTTTGTGTTTATTGTATAGTGTTGTTACTTCTGCAGATGTTAAACATCTGTTCCACTGTGCAAAATCACCAGCATAGCCTCCTAAATAGCTCCCATCAGGAAATGTAATTGGAGAGAGAGCAGCATTAAAAGATACTAAAGCGCCTATTATCTCATCAATAGAATCATTACCATATTTAATAAACCATTTATTGTCACCAGTAGGATTATTACCGCCTGGTACTGCTGCGGTTTTTTTACTGTCAGTAGTTTCAGGCATAGAGCCCATTGCACTGCCTGATGTACCAGCTAAATCTCTACCACCATCAACATAAAGATTAGCTACTCTGTTTCCGTCCCATGTCATTACAACAAAATGCCATCCATCTGACTTGTATAAAGGTTTATCAAGTTGATTAGAGGCAAATAATCTAGCATGAGAAAAAGTAGACAGAGGTAAAAGAGTTTTAGTATTTCCATCTCCGTCTTGCAACGATATAGCGCCACAAAAACGCTTATTACTATAAAATATAGAAAATCCACCATTTTTACGACACCCAAACAAACCTTGTGTCGCTGTACTATTATATATACCAGCTCCATCACTTTCATCATCAGTTAGTTTAACCCAAGCAGCAAGTGTTAAGCCATTTTCTACTGGTTTCATAGTTCCGTTTGCAGGAGAAACAGACTCTAAATTAAAACGTCCAAAATCATCAACACCGTCAAACAATATAGATTTTTGCATGACATAAGCATGATCTATAAAATCTACTTTAGTTGAGCTTAATCCTATTGCTAATGCCATATTAATCTTCTTCTGGTTCTATATACCAAATACCATCAGTATCATTTACTATTTCTTTTATTTCGTGATAAGTGTATTTTGTTTTGCTTTCTAAAAATGAAGGAGTTTCGTCTTCAAATTTTAATAAAAAATAATCTCTTTCTTTACTATATCTTAAAAAATTAACAGATGTTTCTATAACTTCATTAAAATTAACATTATCAATTTCAGATGATTCTAATATGACATACTCTCTATTTGGAAATTGAGACATTATTTCCAGTTTTTTAAAGTTAAAACATATTTCCAAGTAAGCTTAGGTATTCTTACTTTATAGTAATATTCACACTCACAATCTTTAGAGTACTTTGGTTTAACTACATCCTTAACTCTCTCGCTACGTTTAGCTAGCTTTTGGACAAATCCCATGCTATATTCCTCTTGGTGCTAAGTAACATATTACAGATCCTGCGTGTAATTCTACATTGTCCCATTTTCCATAAAGCCAAAATCCAACAGGAAACTCTGTACCACTACCACCTGCGACAATATTAGTAGATTCTGATGCTGCGCCAAACTTATTTATCCTTTCACTTTCAGCAGTTATTGTACTTATACTTCTTACATCTCCATTAAGATTAGAAAGCACTTGAAATTTAGTAGCAGTTATAACGCATATTGCACAAACATACATAGACGCATTGCCTCCATCTAAATCTACTTTTTGACCATCACCTGTTATAAAACAAGATCCGTGTTGTCCTATTGCTGCTTCTCCTATGTCATCTATTTTTGCCATAATTTTTTATTTTTATTTTATATTAATATCCTACTGGGGCTAAGTAACATACACAAGAGCCTCCGTTTAATTCTATAAGATCCCACTTCCCATATATTGTTATACCTTTAGGGAATGTATGAGATGTAGTAAGAGCATCCATGTTTGATGTATCAGACTCGCTAGTTACAGCACCAAATTCTCCACCAACATCTAATTCCGAAGCTGTAGCTCCGTCTGAAATAGAACTTACAACTCCATCTAAAGTTTCAACTTTTTCAAATGTAGTATCTTCCATAAATTGAATAGCTATAATAAATCTATTAGCTGTACTACTATTCAAATCTAATAGAGCTCCATCACCTGTTAAATATACAGAACCATACTGTCCGAATGAAGCTTTAAATAAGTCGTTTACGTTCATATTTTAAATTTTTACAAATATAATCAATTTATATTATTTAATTATATATACTGTTTAAGTATTTCTTTCTAGCCTCTGCGTAAGGAACTACTTCAGTAAGTAATGTTTTCTTAGCTAAAGACGATCCTTTATCTGCATAAGCGCTTTTACGTTGTACTTTATCTCCTGAAACCGCCTGTCCTATAGCTTTTACAGCATTTTGCAATGTACCAGTAGAAGCAGGAACTATAGTATAATTTACAAATCTCCTTAAGTCTGTAGTAACAAATACATCGTGAGAAAACTTCTTTAATGTTCTAAGTGTTTTAGTATCTGGCTCGTCATCATCCTCCATCATAGCAATTAAAGACAATAAAGTAACTCCTATTCCCAAGCCAGCTATATGAGCTCTCATGCCCTTCTTTCTCTCTTCACTAGACTTGTTATATATATCTATTATTTCTTTCTTAGTTATATTGCCTGCAAAGTAGTTTCTAAATAAATCTGTAATAAATTCAGAGCTTGCTCTATAGCTTCCAATGTTTACATCTCCAAATCTATCTATATCTTCAGCTTTAAATCTATCTTGAAATAAAGTGATAAACCATTTTTTAAATTGCAATAATGCTCTACCATAAGAATACATAGAAAGCAAACTAGCATCTAACGCAGTATATCCTTCTCCGTGTAGTGTAGAGATTTTATGATTAATTTGCATAACTCTTTCGTCTGTTATTGTCTCAGGGTTATTAAACTCTTGATTTGTAAGCATTCCTAAAAAAGCAGCCCCCTGAATATACCCTTCTGTTTTATCCATAAATAAATAAGCCCATCTTTCTACTTTTCCTGCAAATCCTTTTTGTTCTGATAAATGCACAAACTCATCAAAACTATATTCTACTATTCTATTCTCTCTTAATATATCTTGAGACTTTTTAAAATCTTTCCAGTATCTAGACTCTCCTTTTACAAATTGATTACCACCTCTTTTACGTAGTTCTTGATATTTACCAGCTAATAGATTACCTATACCAACAGTAACATTAAATCCTAATAATCGTAAAGATGTTAGCCTTACAAAAGCATCTATAACTTTATCTGCTCTAGCTCCTAATGGACTTATCTGTTGTTTCTTTTCTAAGAATCCTTCTTTCCACCACTCAGTTATATATCTTGTAGCATTTTTATTGTCTAAGTTTTTGTTAAAAGCTATAATAGAATCTGTAAGTATTGCTAAGTCACCCATACCAGCAAAACGATCTTCTCTTTCTACTATAGCGCCATCTTCCATTTTATACTGACCTTCTCCATTTTTAAATATACTGGATCTAGCAAACTCTAAAAGAGTACTATTAATATCATAAGATATATTTTGAGCCCTAACCCCTCTACGTCTCTCATATTCTTCTATTAGTTCAGCGTCTAAACTGTTATTACTATTAGAGCCAATTAATCTTTTCATCATTTCATTATCATTAACTAAAGAATCATACTCCATGTCAGTTAAAATAATATCACTACCATCTTCGTTTTTATTTTTAGCTTTTAATTCTTTAGCTTTTCTTCTTAGTTTATCTAACTCAAGTATTTCTTTACCAGACTTTAGTTTTAACTTGCCAGTCCTACCTTTGTATACATCATACTTCCACTCATAAAATGTTTTTAATGCTCTCTCACCATCTATATCTGTTCCGTAGACCTTAACCTTATTATAATCACTAGAGTCTATCATAGAGCTGTAAAGGCCAAATAAACCACTTCTAGATAAGTTTTCTAGACTTGCCATTGGTAATCCATTAACTATTGTTCTGCCACCTTGAGAGCCTATTAATATCTCAGCAACAGCTTTATATCTAATATAGTATTCTTCTTCTTGTCTTGTTAGTTCTACGCCATTCTCTATTATTTCTTCCTCAGTAAATAGTCTAACATTACCATTTTCTACAGTAGCTATATTACCATATATATATTGATAGCGGAAATTAGTATCAAAACCTTGTCTAACTCTTTCTAGTATACTAAGACCTTTCATTTTTGATCTGACTAAAGCTCTATTTTTTTCTTCTATTAAATTCTTGTGCTCTTTAAAGCTTCTTATATATTTTCTATATTGTGTCTGAGCTTCATTAATTAAATATTGTATCTCAGGTCTTTTAGATGTCATGTTATTAGAACCTAGCCAAGCCTGAAAGCCAGTTAAATCATCTTGAGCTACACCATCTACTCCAGGTATTTTATAATCATAACCCTGCTCTTTTCCTTTTTGTCTTAAAAATGCAGCTTGCTTTTTAAATGCTCTTTGTCCTATTTCTTTTTCTATTGTATATGCTATACCTTTAGTAGCAGAATTATCCATCTTTCTAAATTCTTTTGCTATATCATATAAGCTTCTTATATTATATTCGCTTAAAGGTTTCTTCTCTAAACTTCTTTCAAATTGCCTAACATTATTTAAATGATTCTTATACTTAATATAATTTTCAGATAAAGCAGTAAATGTATCTGAGTTTCTATCTATCTTAGATAAATCTATTCCTTTATCAGCAACCCATTTTAGAAAAGACATCTCTTGAGCATCACCTCCTAAATAATCACCACTATAAGAAGTGTCAGGCGTAATAACTTTTTTAGGTTTTTTAATAGGACCTATATATATGTTATTGTTGTCTTTAGAAGCTCTTTTTCTTACTTCGTTAAAATTCCAATTATCAATACCAGCTTTTCTATTTTCTACATCCTTAATAGCATCAAGTAACTCTGCAGGAATAGCACCTCTATCAAGATTAGGAGTTGCTGTTTTATTGTGCTCAATAACTTTAT
>Ga0209337_1000683_pt1 | contig 27370 bp, 28 predicted proteins | sample LinPmetageLP53_FD_184044 | JGI IMG/M metagenome (GOLD analysis project Ga0209337, IMG submission 184044) | Marine viral communities from the Pacific Ocean - LP-53 (SPAdes) (version 2) | ecosystem: Environmental > Aquatic > Marine > Oceanic | place: Pacific Ocean | collected 2010-02-08 | reverse complement strand
CACCTAACGCTTGTGAGGCTATTGCTACGTTATCATTACCTGTGCTATTAGCATCTAACGCTTCATGTCCTATTGCTACATTTCTACTTGCACTTGTAATATTTCTACCTGCGTAATTACCGATTAAAGTATTTTCACCACCGTTAGCAAGAGAATTACCTGCGTAATATCCAATACCTAAGTTTTCATCACCCGAAGTAAGAGAGGCCATAGAGAAATTACCAATAGCAGTAGTCTTTTCTGCACCTGCTACTGAGCCACCTAAAGCATCATAACCTATTGCTATATTATCGCTTTCTGTATCTGCGGCATCATAAGCCTTGTAGCCAATAGCAATATTTCTAGCACCTGTGGTATTATTTTGACCTGCGTAAGCACCTAAATACACAGCACCTACTCCTGATGTATGGTTATATCCGGCTTGTCTGCCAACTCCTACTATGTCATTTGCAGATTGATTACCCGCTAATGATTGATAACCGATAGCAACATTTCCATCTGCCGCATTCCACATTCCATTAGCAGAAGCATATCCTATTGCTACATTGTATTTAGAAGTAGTAGTATTACCTAATGCTTCATACCCAAGACCAACATTTCTATTACCTGTTGTCATTGTTCTTAAAGCATAAAACCCTAAACCTACATTGTCATCTCCTGATGTCAAATCTCTAAAGACAGATGCACCAATACCTAGATTTCTGCTTGCACCGTCTAATGTATTGTTAAATGTCGGTGCTGAACCATCACTATCTGTTTGTATTAAGAATGAATCTACAAAATTAGTTTCATCCACTTTTACATCTGTTAAGCCATTGAGAGCAGAAGCACCACCACCACCTGCCGCCTCTAAACCAATAGTACCTGCTGAATGGTCGTAAGTCATTACATAGTTATCTTGACCTGAACCTACGCTTTGGTCTGCATCAAGAGTAAAGTTTCCTAATGCGAGATTACCTGTTCCTTGAGGGGTTATGAACATATCAAAATTAGAATTACCTGTATCTTTCATCTTTGCCCCGATTTCTCCGGCAACATGACCACCATAATTTGCCTCTCCTAATCTAAACTGCATTTTTGTTCCAAAGCCTGTTGTTCTTGTGCCGCTACTAATAGCAGTTACTACATGAGCCGCAGTTTGTATAGCGTTAGTAGCATTTGATAGGTTAGTGGTTGTAAAAGGAACTGCACTGTTGGCGTTACTGCCTACCTGAAATGCGTAGGAATTAGCAGAGTTGGCGTAATTAACTAATACTGAACCTGTGCCGTTTGGGTTAATATGTATATCAGCATTTGAAGTCGAAACAATAGCATTACCGTCAGTATCTAAATCTCCACCTAACTGTGGAGTGGTATCTGCGGCTAAACTTGCTATGCCACCACCAACTGCTGAACCGCCACTTGTCAATCCGTTAGGGAAATTTACTACGCCTGATGAATTACCTGTCATCCAAACGGGGCTTCCATCTCCCGAAGAAATTGAGAGTTGGTCTGAACCTGTTGCCGTTACATCTGCCGCACCGATAACGACATTGTTTGAGCCTGTTGTAATGTTATCGCCCGCATCATGTCCTATCGCTATATTTGTTGAACCTGTTGTAATTTCCTTTAGGGTGTAAGAACCTACGGCGGTGTTATCATCACCTGTTGTTACATCTTCCATTGAATAATGACCTAGTGCAGTATTGTAATTTGCGCCTGTGGTGTTAGAAAAATTACCTTTGAGAGCGTTTTGACCCATCGCTATACTGCCTGTTGCTGATTTCAAACCAAACTTACCTGCATCATTTCCTATCGCTACGCTTTGTGTTGCATCTGTTGAACCATAGCCCGCTTGCATACCTACGAGAACATTGTTAGCCCCTATATCCCCGTTACCTGCCGCTTCTGCACCGATAACAACATTAAACCCACCATCTTGTATTAGAGTACCTGCGTTATGCCCTATTGCTACGTTGTAAGATGCGCTCGTTAGTGCATCGAGTGAATAGTTTCCTATGGAGACATTGTATTGCCCACCTGCAACAGCACCACCGAGAGCGTCATAACCAATTGCTAGGTTATCGTTTTCTGTATCTGCATTGTCTAAGGCATTATTACCAATTGCTATGTTGCGTGTTCCGGTAGTTATCGCTTTAAGAGTTCTAGTACCAAGTGCTGTATTGTATTCGGCTGTTGCAGATGAACCCGCAAACATACTTTCTAAACCAATAGCAGTATTTGAATAACCCGAAGTTAGGTTTCTTCCGGCACTTTCTCCAATGAATGTTCCACCGCCACCTGTTGTTTGATAACCTGCATAAGCGCCAATGCCGGTGTTAGTTCCGCCTGTTGTAACTGTTTGTAATGATTGATAACCTATTGCCGTATTGTTATCACCTGTGGTAATAGCCGAACCTGCTCTTATTCCTAATCCGACATTGTTCTCCCCTTGAGATGCTGTAATAGCGTCAAGTGCTTCATTACCCAATCCTACATTGTTAGTAGCAGTAGTAACTGCATCTGATAAACCACCAATAGCAGAAACACCACCGCCGCTTGATGCCGCCGCCCAAGTCAGACCGCCTGTGTTGCCGGATTGTGCAGTTAAGACATATCCGTTGGTTGGTGTGTTAGAAACCTTTAAGTTTGCTTCATCAACCACGTTGTCTGCAATAGTAGTTGTTCTATTAGATGAAGTTATTTCTCCCGTTAAATTACCTATGCTAGTTACTGTTCCTGCGCTACCTGTTGTATTTTGATTAGCCGTAACATATCCTGAGTCATTAGTCCACTGTGAAATATTACCCGATTTGTTTGTTAATGTGCTTGTGCTTACTTCTGATACTAATGTTGAGTTTGCACCTTTTGGTAACAACATAGTGTTGGTAACATTTTGGCTGTGTGGTTGCGCCTTTAATGTCTGTCCATGACTGTTAGCATGACAATTAAGTTTGATTTGTCCTTCTACACTACTTCCATCACCTTTAATTTCTAATACTTGCGTAGCACTATCAACTATTAAATTACCACTTGCGGTTGTTAGTGTTCCGCCTAATATTGGTGATGTTATTGTTTTGTTAGTCAAAGTTTGACTTCCTGTGAGTGTAGCAACTGTTGAATCTATGTTTACGGTTGCACTACCACTTGTAGCACCGCCACTAAGACCTGTTCCTGCAACTACTGCTGTTATGTCTCCTGCGCCTGTTCCAAAACCTTGTGCCTCTATGTAATCATAGACTACATCTCCTGTTACTAAACCTGCATTACCGTTAGCAATTGCGCCTGTTCCTGATAGTGTAGATGCTGTCCCTAATCCTAAATTACTTCTTGCTGTTCCTGCATTGGCTAAATCTGATAGGTTACTTGTCTTTACTAATTTTTGACCTAATGAAGTTGCAGTTGTTGTAGCAAAGTTTGGGTCATCTCCTAAAGCATCTCCTAATTCAGCAAGAGTGTTAAGTAAAGTTGGCGCACCATTAGTTAGTGCTGTTATTGCAGAAGCATTTGTTGCTACCTCAGTATCTACATAGGCTTTGATAGATTGTTGACTAGCAACTTTTGTAGCACTATTACTAGCCATATTATCTTCGTCTAAAAGGTCGGAAGATATTGCGTAATTATTCGCAGAAGTAGCGATACCATCTAACTTTGTTTTTAGGGTATTAGTAAAGTTATTTTGTGTTAACCCGCCGTCTCCCACGCTGTATGTAGTGTTTGTATCTGTTGAAACAAAGTTTATTTTTCCGTTGGTGTCATCATAGGTTACGGAAATGTTAGTTTCTGTGCCACCATCAACCATAGAACCTATTATATCTTGCACTTGTTCAGTAGTTAATTGTGTATTAGTATCTGTTATAGAATTAGTAAAAGTAATTTTATCGCCACTACGTGCAATAGTTAAGCCCGTTCCTGCTTCAAGGACTACATCATCAGTGCCACCTGCATTATCGGTTAGTCTAATCTTTTCTTCATCAGTATTGTCTCCATCAACTGCCGAAATGCTATATGTAGTATTATTGTCTGAGGATTGGTCGTCAACTACTAGGTCTATTGTCCCATCACCATCTTGATAAGTTGCAGTTATGCGAGTTTCAGTATTTGAAGTGAACATAGCCCCGACAATATCCTGCACCTGTTCGGTAGAAAGTTGCGTGTTGTCGTTGGCTGTCATATCGTCAACTACAAAGTTAATCCTACCATTGGTGTCGTCGTATGTTACTCCTATTCTTGTTTCTGTCCCAACAAGCATAGCCCCAACTATATCTTGCACGGATTCTGTTGATAACTGCGTGTTTGTATCTGTTGAAGCAATAGTTAATGTTCCTGCCGAGTCATCATAAGTAACACTTACATTTGTTCCTGCTGTGATTACCCCTGCTACGAAATCCTCAACCTGTTCTTGTGTTAATTGAGTATTTGTATCTGTATTTGTATCTGTTGGGACAGCCCATGTAAAAGAGCCGTCGCCGTCTGAGCGTAAAAATTGAGTAGCAGAACCGTCTCCGGTTACATTTAATTTACCTGCGGTGATAGCGGCATCTGCTATTCTTGCTGTTGCGAATGTGCCGCTTGTAATTTTACTTGCCGCTAGGCTTGGAATATCACTTGCTGATAACCCGTCATCAAGTATATTTATTTCTGCTTTAGTAGCAGTAATACCTAAGTTTGTTAGAGCGTTACCTTGTTGTGTAGCACTAAGACCTTGACTATCGGTATCTGTGCGTAATCTGTTTCCTAATGCTGTGGAAGTTGTGGAGGCATAATTTGCATCGTCTCCTAATGCCGCCGCTAATTCGTTAAGTGTGTTTAGTGCCGCCGGTGCGGAATTAACAACTCCTGCGACTTCGGCATCAACATACGTTTTTATTGACTGTTGACTAGCAACCTTAGTTGCTGAGTTAGAAGTCATATTATCTTCGTCTAGTAAATCTGATGAGATAGCGTAGTTATTAGCACTTGTCGCAATACCGCCTAGTTTGCTATGGTCTGCGTCTGTAAACACATTAGAATCAGTAGCGGCTTCGACTAACGCTCTTATTTCTGCCGCAGTTTGGTCGGCAGTAGCACTAGCCTCTATTGCATCTAATTTATTTTTTAATGTTGTCGTAAAACTATTTTCTGTTTGGCTTGCTACTGAAAGGTCTAGTTTACCATTAGTATCATCGTATGTTACGGTTATACCACTCTCGGTATTTCCTGCAATCATAGCACCTATTACATCTTGCACTTCTTCAGTAGTTAACTGTGTATTAGCAGTCATGTCATCTACTATAAAGTTTATTCTTCCGTTAGTGTCATCGTATGTAACGCCAATACGAGTTTCAGTTCCTACAAGCATATCTCCTACTATATCCTGAACTTGTTCTGTTGTAAGTTGGGTATTTGTATCTGTGCCTGTAACTGTTACTGCTCCCGTAGCACCACTTATAGAAATATTAGTACCTGCTACTATGGATGTTACACCTGTGTTTGTTAAAGTTACTGTACCGGAAGTCCCGCCACCACTTAAACCTGTTCCTGCTGTTACGCCTTCTATGTCTCCTGATGACGCAACCGACGCTAAAATTACCCAAGCGTCTGTACCTGTTTTTCTAATACTTGCTTTAGTATATTGCGATAAAGAAGTAGCGCCACCAACAGTTACACCGGATGCACCGGAAAGTGTTATTGCACCACTACCTATATTTAATACGTGTATTTCAGTTAAATTATTCACAAAAGGAACAGTAGCGTTAGTTGGTACAGTAAGTGTTAACGCACTACCTGAATTAAAAACAATTAACCTACCTTCATCTTTACGAACTAGTGTATAGTTAGCAGTCTTAGTTGTTGCCGGTCTAACGTCAACAGAAGTACCGCCGACAGTTGAACCGTCTCCATAGAATAAAAATCCTGCATCTGCATCTTTATACAAATGTTGTGTATGAGGCGTTACTGCTAGTCTTTCACTTTCAGTAGTTAGGAAGATGTTTTTATTGTCTGTTAATTTTTCTGCCATGCTGTTCGCCCCCTGTTTCTGTTTAATATTAAGTCATCCATAAAGGTTTGCTAGGAATATTAAGGAAAGCCTCATCCGGCGTATCATAGTTTTGTGGTAAATCTAATAATGCGGTACGGTAATTCTTTAAATCTGTTTTTTGGGTTTCTGTTAATAATTCCCAACGTATAATTAATTGGTATCTGTCTAATAACGTAAGCCTTTCATCTCTAAAACCCCTTAACTCTTCCCAATCCATATAATCACCTAATCAAACTGTACCCATAATATTGCTTGTCCGTTATACAAATTAGTATTACCACTTTGTCTTTTAACTTGAATTATATCACCTGCGGCAAAAGCAAACTTGGAGGCAAGGTTAAAAACCAAAGTATAATTAGTACCGTTGGTGTTTCTCCAATAAGGTTGGTCTGTATGTGGTTGAAAGGTTGTATCGTATATATTACCGCCGTCAGTACCACCATTTTTTCTTATTCTTATAGTATTATCGGTAGTTGCATTTGTTATAGTACCACCACTAAATATAAACGAAGCCGCTATAACATGACCCGCATAAGGCATAGGAAAAGCGTTAGGGTTAGCAGAAGAAGTAGTGGTGGTAGGCGCTCTAAAATCCACACTAGTAGTATTAATAGCACCCCTTTCAAAGAAAATAGGATGTAATGAGTTATAAGCATAAGTAGATTGAAACGCAGAAGTAAAATTTGCTGAGTCTATGTTTGTTATTGAATTGTTTGTACCGTCAGCATCTATTGTTTTATTTGTTAATGTATGAGTACCCGATGCTATTCTGTCGTCTATTGCGGCACTTGTCATTAATGAAGTATCGTTATCAGCAAAGTTCTCAGAACTAATTTGTAGGCTATTTGCCGCTAATTCAGATACAGTAAGATTACTTACGTTAAATGTTATTGTTTCATTACTACTTTGATTAGTAGTAAAATCACCACCAGTAGACAAACCTGTTCCGGCAGTTAATGTTATAGTAGCATCGTTTGCAGAGCCACCGCCGCTTGCATCATCCCATTCATAACCAGTTGCGCCGCTATTTACTTTAAGATATTTACCTGCTAGGCCGATGCCTAACATATTTACTGAATCCATACCATTACCGTAAAGTAAAGCATTTTTTGTTAAAGTTTGTCTACCTGTACCCCCATGATAAACAGGAGTATTACTAATAGCACCTATGGTTTCATAAACACCATCTGCTATTTGTCTCATGTTCCAATCGCCTCTAATCGTAGGTCTTTTTACTGATTTTATAGTAGCCGCCTTAACATCTGTTCCTACGCTTCCATAAATTCTACCACCATCTTTTATCACTAACTCATTACATTCTATTGTAAGTCCCGCAGGAATTAACCAATAGTTATCTATAACATCGTTTGTTTCAATTATTAATTTATGATATTGAGCATAAAAGTTTTTTGTAGCAGTAGCCGCAAAGATAGATGACCCCGAAACGGGAAAATTAATTGCCCCATAAGATGACGTTTTAAGCGTCTTAAATCTAGCAGTAGTATGACCGAACCTAAAGGTTTCACCAATGGCCGTTAAAGTACCTTCAAACAAAAACTCTTTAGTATAATCGTATATATCATAGTTGGTAGAGTTTACTATTCCACCCGAAAAGTCTAACATATCAACAGAACCATAATTATTAAACTCAGTACGTGAAGCATCGGAGTATATTTTCTTTGCTCTTAATGTTCCGGTGTATGTGATTTTTGGATAAACACCATCTACCATAGAGAAAGTTTGCGAACCAAAATTAAAGGTAAAAGTATCTCTTCCGGCATTCCAAACGCTCGTATCTACTGTAAAGTTAACCAACGCTTTAGTGTAGGGCGTACCTGCACCATCAAATGTATCAATAGTAGGTATACCTAAGAATGTAAATGTAGTTGTACCTGCACCCTTTAATGTATTTGCCTTGTGTATTAACAAAGCCCCATCTAATCTAACATCTAAAGTATTACTAAATGTTATAGCGCCTGTGTAGGTAGATGCTATTGTTATATCGTGATATTGTTCTGAACTACTAATAGTTAATGCACTTATCGCACAATTGTTACCAAGAGCGCCATTAGATGTACCATCAAAAACAATACTGTCTCCACTTGCGGGTGCTGTACCACCTACCCAATTTGCGCCATTAGTAAAAACGCCACCGGACTGGCTACCATCCCATGTTATTGTCGGCATTCATCTCACTCCTATTGCGAAGAGAGAGAACCGGACAACTCGCCACTTTTTGTACCGCTTGTTTTGGCGGCTGTGGCCTTTGTATAAAATGCTGTGCCGCCCTTCTCTTCTATTGCACTTAATAGCGACTTCGCTTGCCTCTCGAATGAGGCTAACTGTTGATTATAACGGATGTCTGATGTACCTTGTTCTTTTTCAGGTACGACAGAAGGTATAGTGTCTATGAGAACTCTTAAGCAATCAACACAAACCATAAATTTGATTGCTGATTCTATATGTGCTGTGAGTGGTGCGTTAGTAGTGGTTACTCCTACAAAAGTTGCCTTTCGTACTTTCTTTTGTACTTCGGGAATCCTTATGTTGAGATACTCTATAATAGTAGCCCCGTTTAAACCTCTAGGTCTGTTTAGTAAATCACGTATTTGATTTGCTGTAATATTTGTATCAAGAATAGTAGTGTTTTGGTCTACTACTAACTCCCCTACATCAAATGACATTCATACACCTCTACTCATAGTCCAATGGTACGTCTATGAATACAGTGTTAGATGAAGGTTTGTCTGAGCGACCGACTATTACTACTCTTTTTGTAGCAATTATTTTATCAGTCATGTCGCTAGGGGGAAGCCAATACAATGCTTTTCTAGGTGAATCTAGTAATGCAAGAGGATGACCTACATATCTTGAGCCTGCGTTGCGGTGTACTCTTACCAAGTAACCGTTACCTGCTTTCCAATGTTTCAAACGATGTTCCATTTCTTTAACGTCTGCTGATTCGGGCAACAATATACCTGCATCCTTTAGTTGGGTAGCAAGGTTGGCCTTAGACGGCTGTTTTTTCTTTACAGCCGCCTTTGGCTTTGTAGCCTTCTTAGTAGAAGTTTTTTTAGTTTCTTTAGGCATTTAACCACCGTCCGTATTTAAGCACGGACTCCGGTTAACTTTAGAATCCTTCTGTTAGTACCTGCGCCTGCGCCATCTTGGTGTTCGTGGATAACGCTACCCATGTAAGAAGTAAGTAGCCAATCAAACCCAACTCCGGGTAATCTTGTCAACTCGGTTTCTGTGAAACCTTCTCCGTTGTATGTAAAGAACTCTGCTGTGTCTGCGCCCGGAATTAGCATCAATGCGTCGTTTCCGATTGCGTTACCGCTTCCGTAATCTCTTGTGTAAGAGATAGACATAGATGCGATTCTAGCCAAGTGGTCGCCTAGTGATTCTACTACGTTTCCGTATAGAGTTGTGTTTAGGATAGCACTTCTTGTGTCAGCAGGTAGTACTAGTGCAAGTGGTTCGTTACCGCTTACTTTACCTTCTGCAAAGATGTTGTCCATACACTTTAGGATGTCGCCTTCTTCGTCTGCACTTGCGTGTCCGAATACTTGTGTTGCTGAAACTGCTGTTGCACCTGCACCACCGTAAAGTTTTGATAAGATGTGGTTGTCGATTGTGTCAGCCCTTGCTCTTACGATAGCAAGTTGTTGACGGTCGATGTTCTCGAAAGATTCACCACGTAGTCTTACTGCGTCTAGGAAAGTAACACGACCTTGACCTTTCTCAAGTTTGGTTGTGTAGTTTGCTGTTCCTAGATTTGTTGGGTCTGTTAGTGCAACATCATCGAGTGGGTAACTAAATGTACCTACTACTCCTGTGTACCACTTAAATTCTAGCCAAGGTACGCTACGTACACCGACTAAATCAGTTGCGATAGCAATTGTGTTAGATTGTAGTTGGATAAAGTCTCTTAGAGTTTGCTCTAAGACTGCATCTCCAACTGAAAATGGGCCGACGCTCGCTGTTGGGTTTAGTATTTCTTCTAATGTATTGTTCATATCATTCATCTCCTATAATTTATTTCTATATCTAACAAGATACAGGAATGTAATCTCCTGCCGCAATAGCGCCTTCTCCACCAAAGTAGTAACCTACTAGGGTTGCGGAGTTTGAAGCATCGTCATCAACTGTTCCGTTTGTACCGGTAGTTTGTGTTAAGTATATTGGTAGTCCAAATTTAGGTGAAGCAATTGCCGCACCTGCTTTAAGATAGCAAATACCATCTAATGCAACTACTGATACTGTTCCTGTTCCTGCCGCTTCTAATGCTGAATCTGCATCACGGCTTGATTCTGCCATTGTGTAACCGATTGGTGTATCGTCTACTGATGCAGTCATTAAAATACCATTTGCATGATACTTAACTAGTAATCCTTTGCTTGCGAAAGTTTCTTGTATATCTACTACGTGTACGGGGTCGTTTCCTGAATATGCTACCATTTTATCTCATCTCCTTAATGTCATTGTACGAAGGGGCAGACATTCTTGTTTTTTCTGCTCCTGCGAGTGTTCTGTTCCATGTGTTTGCCCAAAGGTTAAATGCCTTTGCGTAAACTGCTTCGTCGTTTGAAACAATTTTTCCATTCAAGTAGTTTGCTACTTGTGGTGCTTCCGACGCTTCTACTGCTTCGACAGGTTTTGTCTCAGATGCAATAGGTGTCATCTCAACAGGAGTTGGTGCAGGATGCGCTTCTTCCCAAGATGCGATAAGTGTTTCTAATGTAGGTGAAGAAAGTTCATCATGGCCGGACATTCCTAACTCAGATGCTTTAGATACTAAAGTCATTCTTTCTTCTTCTGCTTTTGCGGCCACTTGAGCCTCGAACTCAGCCACACGGCTGTTAGCCAAAACTAACTCAGCCTGCATAGCCTCGATTTGTGCTTCATAATTTATTTCTGTATTTTCTTCATCGGACATACTTTTCACCGTTGTGTGATTAACGTCAGCGATTGAATGACCTATAAAGGTTGGCTCACTTGCTATCATTTCTTCTTCTATTTCTATTTTTTCAATAGATTCGACATTTGCTCTGTCATAAGCGGGTCTTACAACCAACGCTAAGTGGTCGAAAGTAAAATCTTCACCGAATACAAGTCCGTTTTCGTCTGCTGATACGGGAATACCTGAACCACCAATACTTACACCGTACCCATCTTCTTTCCATAGACCGGATGCTAAACTTGGGAATAATTCTGCTTGTGTTACGTGCGCTACATATCTAACTTCATAACCATTTTCTGTTTTGAAGAAAGAAGCGCCGACTATTCTGCCTACGTTAGATTCTTCTAAACCTTCTTCATTTCTTGTGAATCCTGCGCCGCTTTCATTTGCCGCCGGATGATATAGTGTTAAGTCTGAATCTTTCATTTGTTGTGCGACACTTCTTGCGCCCTCTTCAGTTAAAGACCAATTGTTTTTATTCATGCCTTCGTGGAATGCTATACCTCTTATTTCATAGACAGTTTTTCCTGTTTCTGCGATAAGTTTTGCTTCAACATCTTCTAAACTTAATTCTAAAGTAACTGCAACTCTTTTACACTCACCATCTATCATCTTTTCGCCGTAGCCACATTCTGCCGCTTTTTTCTTATCGTCATCATAGTAACCTTCGACTTCAAACTCATGCCCTTCGTGTGCTTTCATACATTCTTCTTTTGTATATCCTGCTTCTTGACATCGTGTCATGTATTCATCGTGTGATTCTGTATCATTAGGCGTAGGTTCTGCCGCTTCTACATTCTCATCATTACAACCGCAACCACATGGGCTACCATCTTCTGCTTCAACCTTTTTTCCACCACGCCATTGTCTGCAAGACCAATAACGTGCCTTCCATTTTGGGCCGGGGCTTTGGCAATTGTGCCTAGACCTAAACGCTTTTCTTCTAGCGGGGTCATCTCTTTTTATTTCCATGTTAGGGTCGCCAAATCTTACTATGACTACATTACCGCTACCATTTTTAGTATAAACTCCGAACTTTTTAGAAGCGCCTTTTGTACGAAAAGGCTTATTGAGCGTAACACTACGACCTTGATACTCGGCGGCGGTAACATCTTCGTCCTCCCATTCTTCGTATGCTACTACTTCGCCACTACAACCGCATCCGCACGACATTAGTTTACCATTTTATCTATGACTTATCAATGTAATTCAAACTACTATACCAAGTATTCTTAATATTTTTAGATATAGACCTTCTACATCCATTGTTTTAACCTACTCTTGGCCTTCGGGACATTCCCAACAATTACCTAGAGTACAAAAACCACACCAAATGCTACTATTCATTTTTTCGCTTCCTTTGTTTTTCCGTTAGTAATTTGAAATGCTTCCATGTCTAATGAGTGTTTTTGTTGCATAGACTCCATATCTAAATCGTGTTGGAGTTTTAATTCCTCTAGTTTCCTTGTATGGTTTTTAGTTGCCTCACTATCATTAATATCAGCACTTAGTCTGTCAGGCAATACTGCTATTTTAGCACTTTCTTTGCCCTTAAATAAATCTAAGACACTTGTTATGATAAGAAGTGCCGGACCACCTAATAGACCAATTACTGTAAGTTGTGAGTCTGAAATGTCTCTTTGTTCGACTACGCTGTAATACGATGCCGATGCCGCAATTATAACCCAAGCCATAACTACACCCATACCAAAAGTTAGCATTAGTGTCTCATTCGGATTTGTCATTTTCATCTGAGCCATATTATCACCACTACCTCTATGTCTTATTAATACTTTGCTTAGTATAATACCTAACACACCGCAAGAGAAGTATATTAACCCTAAAATTAAACTATCAATCAACAAGGTCGCTCGCTCCATCCTGTGAGTTTTCTCTTGGTAAATCCCCTACTTGCTTTGGTGCTTCTGTTATCTTTCTTTCATCGCCTTCTTTACCTATGGTTGGTAGATTAAGCAAATCAAAAGATTGGTTTAGTGTGAGAAGTCCTGCGCTGTACCCCATAACTGTTCTTTGCATTATGTTTAGTGGTGTCTCGCTATCCATAGCCTCAAATTTAATTGTAGGCAAATCTTGTTTGCGGTAAGAGATACCTAACAAGTCTAAGTGCATCATAAACATTTTTGTTGCTGATTCGCTTAAGATTCTGTGCATACGACTTATGGCTTGAACCGCCCAAAGGTTTGCGTTAAATGTTGCCGCAAAGGTTGAGCCTTTTTCTTGACCTGCCGCTACTCTTGGTACTTGTAGTACAGCCGCTATATCTGCGTTAATTGTGTCGAGGAAGCCTGTATTGTTCGGTAAACTGTTACCTACATCAACGTGATGTAATTCTACGTAATGAGGAAGTACAGGTATTTGGTCGCCTCGCAATCCCTCGAATAGAGTAATAACCTCATCCATAATATGTTGAAGTCTTTGTGCTTGTTCAGCAGGGTCTTGTATGTGTTCGATAGCAGATTTGTCAATTGTGATAAACTGTTTTGTCATCGAGTCCTCTAAAGAAACTCTATTGTTCATACTGTTATATTTCATGCGTATTGGTTGTTTTAGAGACGTAAATCTGCTTGCACCCCATATACCGTAGGTTCTGCGTAGTTTATTATCGGTAAACCAATTAGAACGATAGTCTATTCTGATGTGGAGTATTTCTTTTTTAGGAATAGCACGTTCATACGAAGTAGTCTCTCTAAGCAAATACGTCTTAGCCTCGATAACGGGGTTATCTTCATCAGCAACAAAGTAAGAACCTAAGCCACCTCTTTCATCGACGATTGTTATTTGTTTTATCGGTAAACTTTGTATGTCTGTTATACCTACACCTTCTTTACCTACTATTTTGTTGATGTCATTACCATAGACCATAAGACCTCGCATAGCATTTATCATAATGTCATCAAAATCAAGAGTATCTTCAACTAACTCACGTATGGACTCTCTTATTTGTGAGTTTTTACCGTTAGCGTAATTTATTTCATAGTTATTAGCCGTAAGAGAAACAGCACGTACAGCACCATTTAGTTCGGGGTCTAACTTTAACATACTATCATAAAGGTCAAATTCATTGTCGTGGTTACTGTCTTTTCTCAATCTTTCAGTGTCTCTCACAATATCGGGTACACCCGCTACTTGATTGAAAGGCTCAATCATCATACCTGCTCTTTGTATAATTTGATTAGGATTCTCTTTTTTGGTGTTACCACGAAATATATTCCACCTGCTACGCTCGGCCATATCATATCGAGGGTATAATTGACGTTTAATACTTCGTTTTTATTTTTTTTAATGTTTTTGCGATTTACTGAAAGAATTAAACGCTTTACTGCGTTATATTTTTTTATTTCTTTTATTCTTTCTTTAGTATAGAGAAGTTAACTACGTTAACTAATAGAGGGTAGGGGGGTTTACCAAACATACTAAAGAAGAAATAAAATTAATTATGAGTAGCCTAGCAGTCTAGCGGTTTATTTATTTTGTAAAACATCAAACTAATAGAAATTAATAGGCTAATACTTATATATCCCTTCAAATAACCTTTGTTTATGCGAAGGGTGCATGGAGGCCAAGACCTCATAGAAAAGTTTGCCAAAGATAGAAGTTTTAGTAATATTAGCGAGTTTGCTGAATTTCTACACGAAGTTGAGCCAAAGCGTTCAAAGAATGCTTGGCGTTCAGCAATACAGCGATGGATGAAAGAAGGAAATAGTCCTTTTAAGGATAAAGAAGAATACCATGCTGTTGTAAATGAAAGAACTAAAGTATATCACGATGAAGTAGCAGATAAGTACTTAGTAGTCATGGAAGCAGTAGATGGTTTCTATGTAGTGGAGGGAGATAAACACCGAGCCATGAAAAAAGCATATTCTGAGGCGGGAGGTAACTTGACAACCGAAGAAATGGCTAGAGAGTTTGAAATGCCGCCTGCTTGGGTAAGTGAATACGTTAGAGTTAACAAATGGACTCATGGTATGCAACCATTTACGGATAAAGAGATAGAAGGTAACACCGTTGACGATTTAGTTGACGAAATACTAGCCATGCGTAAAATTGAAATTATTAAGAAGGCAGAAGGTAAGAGATGGAGGCAAGTCGAGAAAGATGCTATGAAATATAACTACTTTAACGAGACAGTCAAAAAAGATTTCCTAGAAATAGCACAAAAGTGGAAGCCTGCTTCCGTAAAGCGTACTAAGGCACAAAAAGATGGTGATTTTGCCGTCGTACTTTCCCCAACTGACTTACATTTTGGTAAATATGGTTGGGTTGATGAAGTTGGACAAAGTTATGACTTAGAAGAGGCTAGACATAGGGTTTTGACAAAGACCGAAGAGTTGTTGAAAAGACTTCCTAGTAAGCCGGAAAAATTCTTTGTTGGTGTTGGGTCTGATTGGTTTCATGTAGACAATGATGTTGGTACAACTACTAAAGGTACGGCACAAGATATGGCCGCTACTCCTGCACAAATATTAATGGAAGGATGCGACCTAGCAAGGCAACATATAGACCTTTTGAGAACGGTTTCTGATGTAGACTTAATATTTATGGGTGGTAATCACGATAGACATACTAGTATTATGCTAATGATGTATCTTGATGCGTATTATAGAGATTGTAAGGATGTAAACGTAGTAGTTTCTCCTGAAATTAGACAATATGTTACTTACGGTAATAACTTAATTGGATTTACTCACGGTGATGGTAAAGTTATGAATAAACTAAATGCTTTGATGGCACATGAAGAAAGAAGTGCTTGGGGTAAAACATCCCACAAACTTTGGTTTCATGGACATCTTCATCATCAACAAATGCGAGAAATGGGTGGTTGTTTAATAATTCAACTTCCTAGTCTTGCAGGTGAAGATAGATACCATAGTCGTAACGGATATGTTATGGCTAAAGCAGGATTGTCTGCGTATATTATAGATAAAGAAGAAGGGCTAATTGGTAGTCTGTTTGCGCCGGTGGTACATGAATGAGATGGACTTCTGCTAAGTGTTGGTCGTGTGGGTGGGAAGCCCCACGTATTCAAATGCACTTGGCGGTTGAAGGTAAGTGTCCTTACTGTGGTAAGAAAGACTTACATCCGAGGTGATATTATGGGTTTTATGCAAGATTTTTCTATGGAACGCAGTCGAAAAGACATTAAGTATTTCTACCAATGGTTAGGTTATACTTGGGGCGACCACATAAGAGATTGGATGGAAATGTACGGTGATAGAAAGGGTGCAGAAGTGCATCGTGTTTGTATTATTGCTCCCCGCGACCATAGTAAGTCAACTACTCTTAGGGTAAAACTATTGCATCAATGTTTGTTTGAAAAGAAAGCGAATGGTAAACCTTTTACTTGTTGGTTGATTTCTGCGAGTAAAGATACTGCTATTAGAAGATTACAAGAGATTAGAGAGGACATGAAACAACATCCTCAATTGTCTAGGTATCTCGACCCGAAGAGGGGTAATAAAACAGAAATGTACTTTACCAATGGGTCTTGGATAATGGCTACATCGGTAGGTTCGGCAATTCGTGGTGAACATCCTGCGTGTGTAGCATTTGACGATGTGTTGGTTGATTCTGATGAGATGAATCCTCACACTTTACAACAATGGTTTAGGAAGGCAATTTCCCCTATGTTATCGCCCGGAAGTACGTTTTACGTGGTTGGTACACCTATGTCTATGACTGATTTGTACCATACTGAGATGTTAAGTAAAAAGACTTGGAAAAGCGGTACTTGGAGTAGTATAGTAAATTATGATGAATGGAAATCTAGTGATAGTGATATTAACCCTAAAGCACTTTGGCCGGAGTATCGTAGTGTAAAGTTTTTGTTAGAACAGAAAGAAGCAATAGGAGACTTGGAGTTTTCGCAGGAATACCTATGTAGGGTTGTTGACGATGACGCTTCGGTATATCCTAACAACCTAATTCGTAAGAATCTTGTTATGGAACATACTATACAGACTGATAAACTAGATAACAACAGATACATTATAGGATTTGACCCTGCACACGGTCTTGGTAAAGATTACAGCGTAATGATATGCCTTAGACAAGACGAACAAGGATTTGTTCATTTTGTAAATATGTGGAGAAGAAATGACTTCCCACCGGATAAACAAGCAGATATGTTAATCGAATGGTCTAAACGCTATGGTAACTGCGGAGTAGCAGTTGAGGATGTTGGCTTCCAACAGATGTATGAAAGTTTGCTTGCACAAAAAGGTGCGGTAGTGGATTACAGGCCTAGTAAGGTAGGAAACAGGACACTCAAACAAGGATTGCTAAATAGACTTAGAGTTTGGTTTGAAAGAGAGATGATAGTATTCCCTTATGGAAATGATGAGACACGTAGGATGGTTGAGATTATCCTAGAAGAATTAAGACTTCACGCTTGGCGTGATGGTGTTATAGTGGACTTAGGTGTTCACAACGATACAGTAATGGCTCTTGCACACGCAATAGACCAATTTACATATAAGATTCCCGATATGCCCGTAGTTATGAAAACTATGAAGGGTGGAGAATGGTTAGGTGGTAAAGCCAAAATCAATAGACCCAATAATACAGGCGTTGGCGGTAGAGTAATGGAGAGAAGAAGATTATGAGAACAGTATTTGGCCCAAAAAGTAAAAAGACATTATATTTAGACCGTTTGCAGGAGTTAGCAAACTCGGACTATTTTGACGAATGGAGAACGAACGAGGAAGTTATGTGGAAGGTAAACGAAGTTGTACCTGCACGATGGACTCAATTGCATTCTTGCGGGGTGCATAAGTATATGCGTAAACTCGACGATGTTTACATGGAAGATAAATACAAAAAGGTCATGGGTAAGAGAGTACGCTATTGGCGAAAAAAATTGTAAAAAAAAATTTCAAAAAAATATTGTAAATTGTTCGTGATGCTAGGCGGGTATAGGTACGTATATCGGTGTATTTTTGGACACTTAGTGTAGTTTTTGCACCACCTATATAAGCCTTACTGTCCTGGCTCTTTCAGTTTACTTTTTACACTTAGTGTAAGCATCTTCACCATATATATATATAGTATGAGCGTCAATTTCTATTTGCGTCTGCGGGGCAGGCGTGTCGGATTTTGCGATAAAGGCAAAAATCCTTCAGGACCGGCGAATCGCTAAAAATGGTTCGCTTACCAAGAGGGGTCAAATTTAGAGATGATAGTCTCTATCTAGTCGTGGCTAAAAATACTAGCCCAAGACGAAAAAAGACAAAAAAAAATAACTTGAATTGGATGGATAAAAATGAATATGAGAGATGAATTAAAGTTAATTATAAGCACTGATGAATACGAGTATTCAGAATGGCTTATTGACGCTAACTGTTAAAGTTAGCCGAGACGGAAATACGTAAAACTCTAGGGGGGCAGAAATGCCTCCTTAGTAGTAATATAATAAAAGGAATTGATAACATGGAAAACGGAAATATAATTAAATGTATTTTATGCAATCATTTCATCAGGCCGAACATGGGTTGGACATTAGGAAATAATGCTCAACCTCTAGCGAGAGGCCGATGTTGTAATGAATGTAATAAGTTAGTTATTAAAGAGAGACTAAGACAACATCTCATGAATACTTATGAGAATAATGAGTATTATGATTATATGATGTCTTAGACTAAATGACTAATGAGACGGATTAACACAAAATTGAGGGGGGGCGTACTGCAATACGCCGCCTCTCTCTTAACTTAACAAGATAAACACAATATTACTAAAGGAGGTAATAAAATATGTCAATGAAGATATACGTGTACGGTAAGAGTAAGAATGACATCAATGCTAAACTAGCAAATGGTGAAGAAGTATTAGGATATAACTTCTCCATCTTTGGCGGTGGCGGTTGGTATCATTTGGACTACACCTTAGAAGTAGGTACAGTAATAGCAACTTACACTAAGAAGGGTTCAGATGGTTATTCACCTATTGCTCGATATTGGTACACATGGAATGGTACTGCCTTAGCATAAGGTAGTATTAGACGGACTTACACAAAATTGTATGGGGGTGGACTTGCGACCCACCGCCATACTCTTAACTTAACAAGATAAACAATTATAATAAAGGAGATGATAATTAATGAATGATATAATTTCAGACATGAAAGAACAAGTAAGAAACAACCCATCAGACTACCCAACTATGATTCAATTTACTGATGAAATATGGGCATCCCCCTTCATGAAAACATACGGTGAAGAAGGGATAAAGTTTGAGAACGGTGAAGAAATACTTACTGTTAACGGTACTAGTACCGGACAGGCAGTATGGAATCTTATGTGTTCTAAAAGAGATTTAGCACTATGGACTAGAGGCATGAAGCCTCATAGGCGTTGGAAAGTTTCCGACGCTAAATGGTACTTCGGTATCAAAGGAAATAGAGATAAATTGCTCAGTCAAATAACACTTATACATGATGTAATCGTCAAAGGCGAGAAATAAATGAATAAGTAATGACACAACGTAAACCCCTCATGGGATGTCGGCAGGCATCTCATGGGGCGGCCTTAAACTCAATAGTAGTCCTAAACACGACTACCATACCCTTATGCTAGATTCTACTTGATGCCTAGCCGATTAAATCGGATGCAATAACACGTATTCAAGTAATCTAGTATAAGGTTAAACTGTTTTTTAATTTGCTTTATTTATTAACACGTGTTATACACAAAAAAAGAAAGCCCTTTGAGAATCCAAATCCAAATCTTGAATTTGAAATCCCAAAGGATTTTGTGTAATTCCGTCAGATAATATTTGATTCACTCAATGAGTAAATCAGATGTGTTACCTTCAACTTCAAAATGATTTTTTGCTTGACTGTATGCGTCTCCTTCAAAGAAGTATATTACATACGGATGACCAAACATATTCATTGTTCCAGATTTTTGAACAGCGTAATAATCTGCCCAAATTTCATGTGTTATTGTATATGGTTTTTGCATTTTTGTTTTCCTCCTGTATCTCTACATTATCTCGGACTACTATTCAGTATATAAACATATTGATTGAGCATTTTCTATTGTTTATACATATATATTAACACGTGTTAAAAATAAAAAAAGAAAAGAGAATCCAAATCCAAATCCAAATATTATTTTGAAAACCTCCCTCTCAAGTTTTGCGAGTGTTTGACTTGAGAGAGAGTTTGATGTGTAAGACCACCATACTTGATTATTGGTCGTCTTGGTAATCTTGTTTCAGATTACTAAACTCATGGAATGACATATCTAATGTATCTAATAATACATCAATTGGTATAACAACATAAATCTGATTGTATTCAGTATCAGATGTTGGTTTTCCATATCCATTAATTTCTTTCCAATATTTCAAAACAAATTGTAATAATTTTTTAGTCATGATTTTTTCCTCCTGTATCTCTACAATTAAAGGCTGATTTTTCATCTTACTTAAAGGTATAGAAGTGGCATTCTCTTATTTTTATCTCTATTATAATATCCTGTTATATTAGAAAAACAAAAAACCTATTAGAATCCAAATCCAAATATATATATATAACACGTGTAAGTAATATTACAAAAAACTAGAGAATAAATAAAATCCAAATGTTAGACCTCTGCGAGTGTACCCGCAGAGGCTTTATGTATGTCTGATACTACCAGTCTCACACCATTTCTAGTGAGTCAACTGATGCGTCGCTTAAGTCTACTAATTCACTTAATGGTTTATCCCATAAGTCGTCTATGTAGTCTTCTAAGTCTATTCTTAATGTAAGTCTAATATCTATTTCTGCCATAACTTTTCACCTCCTATTACAATTTTAACGAGGCCATGCTTTGCTTATAGTCTTATGCAAGTGTCATTCTCCTTTATTTTTGATGATATTATAGTACCCATGTTAAAAGAAAAAGAAAAGACAAACTTAAATCCAAATCCAAATATGTATATAACACGTGTTATATAATAAAAAAGAAAAGGATATTAAAATCCAAATCCAAATATTATTTTACCCCTGCCCCATTTAGAGGCAGAGGTTTTTCGTAATTCTCTCAGATATGTAATTTACATATCAAAGGATTCTAAGATATAATTGACTTTTTCTTCGGAAGTCATATTCATCATAACTTTTCTTTGTGCTATTGTTTTCTGAAGTGATGCTTCTTTTTCTTTTTCTGCTTCTGCATCATAATTTACTTCTGATAACATTTCATCATCGAAGTCTTTTATGCCGTCTATATAGCCATAATTAGGCATAGATACTCTGCTTCCTTCTAAGTATTCTTCATACGCATAATACGCTTCTTCTGATGTCGCTACAATAGCCTCAGTTTTACCGTCTTTGTAGGTAATAATTCCCCAATATAATTCATAATTTTCATCTGTCATTTTTTCGCCGCCTCCTATTACATTTTCTGAGACAAGAGGTTAGTACTTAATACTTTTGATAATGTATTCTTGATAATATAAGAGGCCCGTAGGGCGGAAAGACTATAAGCCTACATCTCATATCATAGCCCCCAAGTACACTTTTTCGTGGTACATAGTGAGAATAGTAGTACCGAAAGACTATATACCCCCATCCCATGTCATAACCCCCCGATAACCTCCTTTCTGCGATGAATTGTGGGGTGTTGTGATTACAAAAAACAAAAACAAAAATTGAATCCAAAATCCAAATCCAAATTATTTATACACGGGGGTATATACCCCCCGTGTTTTTACGTCTCCTTTTTCTTAGGTCTTAGTATTCCGCGTTAATAGCATCCCACTCTTCATCTGTCATGTATAGACGGTCAACGCGACCACACATATAGTTTAGAGTCCATATTACAGGTGTCTCTATGCCTTGTGCGTGGCACGCCTCTAGTACACCATATAGGTAAGCGTCTATTGCTTCTTCGCTCTCTCCTGCTAGGTACATTGTACGCATTCGTGTTTCCGTTATTTCTTTCATGTCGGGTGTTTCCTCCATGTTCTATCGTAGACGGGGGGGGTATATATACTTATGGTTTAGTCATTTAGCATACCTCTTGATACCAACTCCCATCCGTTTTCATCCAAAGCATCTAAAAAAACAGCCTTATTGAATCTAGGATTATCGGCTGATAAATGTTGTATAAAATTAGTTATTATCTCATGGTAAAAGGATTTAACATTCTCATCAAATCCAACCAACCCATTCGGTCGGCTTGTTGTCGTTAGGCAATATACTATCATTTCATAGTCTTTTCTTGTTAGGCTCATATATCTCGGACTGTATGCCGGTATATATACTTATGGTTTAGTGGGTCTTGAAGGGAAAGTTTATAGACCGAGCAGGCATCCGAAAAGACATCCATAAAAACAAAATCCAAAACCAAAATCAAAACTCAAAATCCAAATCCAAAATCTAATTCAAATATTAACACACGTGTTATGCACGAAAGAAACAAAGCGTCCGCTCTGAATCCAAATCCAAATTTAATTTTTTTGTGGGGTGTAAGACCCCCAAGTTTTAGATTTAATATTCTAATACTTCACCCGTCTTAGTGCATCGACAACCCATGATTGACCAATCCCATATTGTTAATTGATTATACTTCTTCCCTAATTCTAAAGCCTCATCCAAATCTTGAACCCATGATGACACATCGATATGAACGTGTTCGTTTTCATCTTCCCATATTCCGCCGAATAAATTCATCGGGTGGCCCTCATGAAATGACCGAGGGATGCAACGAGTTAGGCTGTTAGCATTCATTGAAAACGATTTGAGCGTGTTGAATTGTTCATCGTTCATAATTAAGTCGGAACGGATTGAATGACCCGATTGACATGAGTTTCGAATATCAAATTGAGCCGCATCAAATATATGCCCTATAATTTGAAGTTGTTCATCCTTGCCAATTAAATATTTTAGGACATGACTTTGCGTGTCCTCAAATAAGAAGAAGGTCGGTCTGTTAATTATATGTGTAACCCCCACTTGGTAACCCCCGCTAAACGAGAGGCGTTCGTTGTTTTGCATTAGATAAGTGCCGTCTATCTCCATACCCCTACGATGTATAAGAGGCTTATGAACCTTTTGTTTTTATATAATACCTTGAAATCAACCCCAAAATCAACGAAAAAAGAAGAAAAGAAAGAAAATCCAAAAAATAACCAAAATCAAAAATCCGAATGAGAATCCAAAATCTAAAAGATTATAAACCCCCATCTCATCTCAAAAGCGGGCTGGACTTCTAAAATCCCAATATCGTGTGTGTTATACACGTGTAAAAACGTGTATAGAAAGCAGAATCCAAATCTAAATCCAACATCGAATCCGCTTATATACCTATGGGTGTGGCATTCTCACTTGATTTGTGTTTGTTATATACCAAAGTATATATACCGCCATCTCATCTCAGATGCAAGTTGATGTACCGGCGACCGTAGGGAGTCGTCCAATATAATGTTAACACAGGGGGCTTATAGTCTTTTCGAGGTGGTACTCTCTCGACGCTTGTGATACACGATTCATAATGATTATAAACCCCCATCTCATCTCAGATTAGGTTAGGTCATGGCGGGTATTGAATAATCGTAAAGGAAGGTTTGTATTAGGGTTAAAGTAAATGCGATTCTATCTCTATATAACAGGTAAGTCATTCAACAGATTTTGACTTTGACGCTTGTGATGCGTACATAGCAACCTTTTTACGTGTGGATGCTCTCACACGCCTTGATAGGTATGTTAGAGGGTCAACACCATAGGCGACTTATTTCAACCGTAATAACAACCCCATCAATCGAGGTTACTTTTCCCATAACTATAAGTACTGAACCCATGTATCACGGCTTAATGGACAACAATGCGACACCAACGCCTGCCAATATGATACGAAGAACATACAGCGAGAGGTCTGACATTTGTCTGACTTGTTCTCGGTCTGTTTTCGGTGCTTTTGATGCACCGCCTTGTGAGTGCGAGGTGATTCAATGAGTTTCTTTTATCTTGAGTCTAATCCTCACACTGAGGAAGATATTAACGAAGCCATTGATAATGGTACTTTGAGAGGTCCGAGTGTTTTGAGAAGGTCTTGGTCTAATGCTAAGATTAACAAGTACTTTTTCAATGCTGATTCAGTATTAGTATGGAACGGTACAACATGGGTCAGAAGGGTGATTCAATGAGCGATATTCTAGCACGAATCGAGGCTAAGAAGGCCGATATGGAAACGGCTCGAAATAACATGGCTCTAGGCATCAAATATTCATCTAGGTCATTAGGAGGCCACACTACTCAATATCGAAAACTGATGAGAGAAGCAGGTCTTGAAATCGTAGTTATTTCTACGCCAAAAGTAACCCCTCAAGTCGGTAAACCATGCCGCTATAAAGCCTGTAAAGGTCGCGACCACAAAGCACACGGCGAGAAGTGTCCGGTAGCATCAGCAAGAGGTAAAACAGGCGGTACTAATGGCCTCGGAGATGTCAAGGCAAGAGTCGGCTCATTGAATGGTCGATTTACAGGATTTCGTGAATGTGGTTGCCCTCAAAGGCAACATCTTCCAACCTGCCACAAAGCGGGATTATCAGCCGCTAAAATTGCCCTCATCAATGAGGCTGTTAGTATTAAGAAAATAATAAATATCAACCCGATTACTTGGAGATATACAGCCGATTGTATCACAACCGAGGCAGTTAGTTTTATGCTAAAAGGAATAGCGGGAGTATGTGCGGGATGCGATACAGAAATGCTAGCAATCAAGGCTTCTAAGGTCAATAAGAATGATATCAGAGAAGCACGAATGAGAGTAATATGCGACGCTTGCGATACACAATAAGATAGGTTTAAGAGTAAAGGATAAGGAGAGATAGATATGAGCAGAAGAAGATTAGGCACACACGGCAAACCGTTAATGTGGACAGACAATAAAGTAAGAATGACAATACGACCCGAACCAACGGTATTAGATGATACAGAGTTGGCTATGTTATTAGGTCATCGTTTAGATATTCAACATGACTATTATTGTACTAATGGTATGGATGCACATAAAGCAATAGATATGATTTGGGAATATGAGAATGACCAAAAATTGACACAAAAACACGCACTAGAATTAGTTAGTGATGGTTGGTTCTTAGAAAATTATAATCAAGGTAGCGACACACATGAAAGGTTTGATAGAAATGAACCGCATCATCTAGTATTATTGAACCTAGTCCATAGGATTTGGCCTCAATTCAAGACCAACGCTTGTGAGGCACAATAAGATAGGTTTAAGAGTAAAGTACAACGAGAGAGAAATATAAGGAGTGATAAGAAATGATATACACAAGAATAGGAAAATACGGAATGATAGACGCATTTAGAAGATACGGGCGATTGAAAGATGATGAAAACTATGGGAATAGTGGTAATTTTACCATAGAAGCAGTCGAAGAGTTATTCCATTATTATGATGAAATGACCGGAGAGCATTTTGAGTTATCACAGGCTTACGAATTAGACGTTATAGGTATTTGTTGCGAGTGGACTCAATGGGATAACATAGACGAAGTGAGACAGACATACTTTTACGATGCACCGGAAACATACGATGATGACGATGTTTTAGAGTACCTACGGGATAACACCTATCACATCGTATTAAGCGATGATTCAATACTAGTGAGGGAGTTTTAATGTACGACCCTAACTCACCTTTAATTAGGGCTAAAACTAACTATGCAAAAGCGAAATATCAACACACGACGCTTGAGAAGCAAGAGGCGACACCTTTAAGAGTAGAAGCCTCGAGGACAATTCAACCAACACATAAGGAGGAACAATAAAATGACAATGAGAAATATGATGGGTGCAATAGCCCGATTTGGAAATGACGCACAAGGAACGACTGCCGAAGAGGTCTTGGCTAACGCCGGACTTAACTTCGATGTGGCAATAGAGCCACTATATACCTCGAAAGGTAAACCGATTAGGTCTAAGTTTAATCGTATCTTTAGACAAGATAACGACGTTACTCTAGGCGTAGTAGGCCGTACATATGTACCAATGCAAAATGATAGACTATTAGGTATTGCTAATGAATTAGTACAACGCGGTGAAATTGATTGGGATAAGATAGGTATGATTGGCGAAGGTGAGAAATTATTCGCTTCATTCAAACTACCCGAAGGATTTACTATAACAGGATGGGATGATGTAGACCAATACATTTACCTTACAAATACACACGACGGTAGCGGTGGAATTAGAGTAATTCCTAGCAACGTAATTATCGGATGTTCTAACCAATTCAGTCATCTAATGGCAGGTATCAAGAGAGCAGGTATTGACCCTAAGAAATTAGTAATACGCCATTCAGCAAAGCAAGAAGAGAGAGTTGCGGAATTAGTCGAGGCACTAAAAGTAGTGGATATGCTCAACCAACAATTCGTCTTAGACGCTCAAGAATTAGTTAACATTGAGATGACTCAAGAAGATAGAGTATCTTTTTACTTAGATACTTTTGGGATAAAACAAAATGAAGAGTTGGTCGAAGCGGCTAACCCTCTAGGATTGACCACAAGAGGCAACAACACACTAGACAGATTACTAGAGGTTGAAACACATCCTACCAACAACCACAACGGAAACGGTTCTAGTGCCTTCGCCGCCTTCAATACGGCAACTTACTACATAGACCACGAATGGACATTTGACCGCAAAGGTGAGAAGTCTAACGCTAAGAGAGTCGAGTCGGCAATCATGGGTACAGGCTCAAGAATGAAAGCAAAGGCATGGGAGTCTCTAGTAGGAGATTACCTATAAACATAAAGTGATTGGGGGGGCAACCTCCCTTTCACGTTTGTGAATCATACTACTACAACCTTAAAAGTAAAGTCGGAGTCGGAGTACCATGAGATACAATAAAATGTCATGCAAAGAGTCGGGCTGTCCTAGAGTTATAGGCGAACAAAGTTGTAGGGTATGCGGCAAAAGTTACTCAGCAAGGAGCGAAGAAGAATGAATATATTTGTACTAAATGAGAACCCCGAATTAGCGGCGAGAGATTACTGTAATAAACACCTACCTAAAATGTGTGTAGAGATGTTACAAATGCTAGGTAGTGCCGTCATTAGGCACGACGCTACACCCGACATGATGCCTCTTACTAAAAAAGGTACACCTCTCAAGGGTGGCTATCATAATCATCCGTGTACTCGATGGGTAGGCGACAGTAGCGATAATTACGTTTGGACTGTACGCCATGCCCTAGAGATATGCAAAGAATACACTAACAAGTATAACAAAATACATTTTTGCGAGGCAGGTATTCGTCATTTAGAAAAAATGACTTATCTTATCCCTAAAAGTAAGTTAACACATTTTGCTCTTGCTATGCCCGATGAGTACAGACCTGATTATATGACTATCGTTAGTCGCCCCTTCTGTGTAT